>OKRZ01000105.1_pt1 | contig 52134 bp, 56 predicted proteins | sample 1601141 | NCBI WGS metagenome assembly OKRZ01 (sample SAMEA3541524, study PRJEB24748) | human gut metagenome | biome: human gut; feature: human-associated habitat; material: faeces | place: China | collected 2012
CATATAATATTATATATAATAATTTTAGAAAATCATTTTAGAAAAATATTTTGAAAAAATTGCAAATTGACAACCGTATGAAAAGATGATATATTACTAATAAAATATAATTTTAAATTCCTGTTCTAATTTAAGAATAGTTAAAATAAATGTAACCTGTTAACTTATTAACTTATTTTAGAAAGTCAATTGACAAGGAGGAAAAATGATGACTAAAAATTGTACAGTGGTAATGCCAGAAAAAGAAATTAAAGAGCATAAGGAATTTGTAATTTATAATTACTTAGCAACGATGGAAAAGAAAATTACGGAAGAAGCTATAATAGCAGGACTAAAAACAAAATATAATATCAATTTAAGTAAAAGCGAAGCCAATACAATTATAGATGAATATGTAAGATCAGGGCTTTTGACTTCTACATATGAAAAGAGCGTAGGCTTATGTTATAACTGGGTAGGATAATTATATCAAAAGATATGGCGTATGTTAAAAGTATAATTTGTGTTTTGAGGGCAGAATTTCTGCTCTCTTTTAATGTGTGCCCAGCATGGGCAACAACTTGTATTACAAAGCAAAGTCCTAGTAGCTATCCGAGACTCATACAGTAAATGTGGCGGATATATGAATTGATGATTATAAAGCATGGGAATTTGCAAACACAAAAGAAAGGATAATATCTATATAAGAAAAAATATAGACATAAGGGATTACGAGAAACTTAGGCATTTATTAAAAATGCTCAAAAATGGCTAAAAAAGTGACGCACGAGAATCGATTTTAAAGCATTTTTATTTTTTAGACATATAACTTGTTATTTGAAAAATAAGGTAAAATACTGATATATAAGTATTTGAAGAATTTTTGAAAAAATAATCTAAAGTTATATAATTTTTTATAAATTATTAGGTTACAATAATGAAAAAAAATCCAACCAAGAATAAACACAAAATAATGAAACATCAGAATCAATTTTAAGGAATTTTTATATAAAAGTAATGTAAGTTTATTGTATATAAATATAGCTAAACATATCTTGTATCAAGTAATAGCTGATTTTTGATGGGTGGGACTAAAATGCAGGTCCTATATATTTGTTCCTATCTCTTTTTGCACAAAACTTTGGTTTTGTGCAATGTTCCTAATAGGTAAATTTAAGAACGTCGTCATCTAATCCAGATATTAAATCTAATTTTCTTTTTATTTTATTAATTTTACTTGATACTTTACTCATCTTTACACCTCTTAAACTTTAAAAAATTTTTTATTCTATTAATTTTTCTATGATTGTAAATATCTTTTAAATACTTGTAGTATTTCTTCAAATCTTCATTAGTAAAACTTTCCATAAAAATTCTATCGGATACTAAATAATCAAATAAATCTTTTTTATCTAAAGACTTAAGTTTACTTTCATAAAATAATTTACGCATAATCTTTGCTCCTTTCCTCATTACAAAAAAAACAAGTTCTAATGGTACAAAACAAGATAAAGAACTAATAAAATCTTCAACGTTATTCATTTATATCCACCTCACTTTATCATTTTTCATGAAATAAAAAAATATAACTTCTTTAACTATTTGTGTAGCAATTTTATTACTAAATTTTATTTGATAACCACCTTCCAACATAGTTTTTATCTTTTCCTTATATCTCCTAGATAAATCTTTTAAAGGAAAACCATTCTGTACAGCATACAATATAGCCAAAAGTGTAGTATCTTTATAATCATTAAAACTATATAAATAATTACTTAAATACAAAGACGGAAACATATTACCATAACTAAATAGTTTTAAATCTCCAATTGGAAAGTCGTCTACTTCCCTACTTATTTCTATCCTGGTTAAATCTCCAGTAATATTTAGATTGCTTTCAATCTTTTTATTATATATCTTAAACCTTCCGTCATTTTTTCCATGTGTAATAGTTTTATTGTCATATCCATAACTTATTATAATATCTCTGCCCTTTCCACTCATATCTGTAATTATATCTAATATATTAATTTTTACATCTACCGCCAAATCAAAACTTTTAATAAACCACTTACCACTTAAACCTAATAAATACATTATTATTTTATTATCTTTTAATTTATTTGGATTAAATTCTATAGTTAAATTGTATTGTGCCTTCTCACTGAAAGAACGTCTTTCTGTGTTATGACAATAACCTAACCAAAAACTTACTCCCTCCTCTATCTCTATTACATAATTATAAAAAAATTGTTTTTGCTGAGCTGTGGTATAAAATCTTTTTACGTAATCTTTCCAACATGTTTTAAACCTGAATTCTATTTCTGTAAAAGTAGAATAACAAAGATATGTTTTTAATCTTAACATATCAACTGAATATGTCATGTTATTTGCATCTAATTTCTTTAAATACATATCTTTTTTTTCCTTTCTTTTATTTATTATTATTATTTTTTATATATTACAAAGTGTTCGCTTTTTTTGTTCGCCTTTTTTTAACCCTATAAGTGTCATTTTTTAATTAAAACTTTACTTACCGTGTCCAAACGTTGCACAAAACTTTTTTTGACGCAATGTTATAAAAAATCCGACAATTCTAGAGCTTCTTGTCTTTTCACGATTTTACGAAAATTTGACATGTAATATATTACAAGAATCACCGCTTGTTAGATAGGGCGGTGATTTCTTTTGTACATTTTCTCCTGTCTCAAACGCCGACGGGCTGGGTTGTTTAGGGGGACACGTTCCCCCTCCTGCGACCGAAAGCCAAACAGTATGCAGAAAAACAAGTTTTTCGCATACTGTAATGATATCTAGTCGCACCCCTCTTGCCAGGGCAGACTCAAGAAGCCTTGCAGGTTGTTTAAGCGAATGAAGGTATTGATTGTTAAATTGCAGCACCGCAAATAGTATACTCTAAAATGGTAGAGTGCGTTGTGTTACTTGAATTGTTTTTTCTTTATATTGACTAACCATGTTATCATATATTACTGAGCACACATATAACCTACAATCACTTTTCTTATATATTTTAGCAGGAAACAACACAACACCATCTACTATGACAGGTTTTTGTTTCCTATTTTTAAATTTATAAAACCTATTTGCTATATAATCTATAGAATAACCTTTCTCATATAACATTATAATGTCTTTATCTTCCACGTTTATTCCTCCTATCCGTATTTATTACATAAGTTGTATTATTTACTTCTGGAATGGGGTCCTTAAATCCACTCTTGTTTAAATTCTCTATTACTCTATATGTATCATAACTTTCTCTTAACTTTTTATTATGTACAAAGAAATACATTCCTCTATTTTTCCATTCTTGTACATTTCCTTCACTATCCAAAAATGGCTCTACTCTCTTAACAATTGTCAAGCAACCGAAGAGCGTAGTACACCTACGCACTTCGGTAGCCTGTGAACGTATTGCCTTAGCTAATAAATAAAAATTCTGTGATGTACCAAGAATAATACGTCTGTTTTTACGATTTTGAGTGATTACAGTTAACATTTCTGGAGGAAAATTCTTACTATCATTAGAAGAAAACCAGTTTTGTAATTCGTCCATAACTACAATAACACCTTGTATATCATTTTTATATGACATCAACATTTTATAGTGTTCTAATTCTTTATCTTGACCAACATAACCAAAATTTGTAATGCATTTTGCAAGTGGATATTCTTCTCTCATTCTTGTTATAAATTCTACCATTGAAATTGTTTTACCACTTCCTTGACGCCCTTCAAATATAATAAGACCTTGATACTTAAAAAATTCTGGGTCACGGTCAAACATATCATCAACGAATTGGTGTGGCAAGTCCACAAATATTCTCTTAAAAAATCCTGGCTTCTTTACTATTTTATGATTACCCTTCTTAAATCTCTTGCCTTGAGCAAGTCCTATTACCACATTAATGGAACATAAAAGGGTAAATAAGGCAAAAATAATTAAGAGTAAATAAAACGGATACTTAAGTATAGTAACTATCATTTTTAGCATTTCAAATGCAATACGCCACATCATTTCAACATAGTCCTCCTAGTCTTTAAATTTATTTTAGTAACTCTTTCTAATTCTTTTGAGTAATAGTCATATAAAATATTAATATCTTTGTCCATTTCTAATATTTTATAAAATAAATAACAAAATGCTCCACATTCTACTATAAACAAAATAATTAATATTGCTATCATTACTTATCCCCATTAAATACTTTGCAGCTCTTAACTGGACTACATAAGTAATCTATAAACTTAACACTTTTAAATCTTTTATCTTTAGATATATGTTTTAATGTGATATATGATACATCTATAAATATAAAATAATACGTAAATATATAACTTATTATATTAAATATATGTTCTGCCATGATAATGCCCCCTTTCCTTTTACAATAATGGTATTAAATCCCATATTGTCTTTATTAATGCTACTATTCCTCTAAAACCAAACATCGCTATTACAAAGAATATTAATGGTGTTATTTGTTGCCATGGGAATAAATAAGCTATTACTTTTATAAAATTTTGTACTATTGCTATACTTGATGCTACATCAACTACAAAATTTAATACACTTAAAGGAGCAAGTAATATATTTACAACTACTTGTAATACCCCTAACAATAAATTTACTATCATATTACTTCCTCCTAATTACATTTTGAATATCTTTAACTTGTGTTGGTAAGTCCTCTATAGCTCCACCTGTACCGCTTATTATTGACGGTAATTTTATAAACATTCTCCATAAGAAAAATGCATATATAAAAGCACTTATAATTAAATCCCCATAACTTTTATATGTAGAATACCAGTTCAAATCTAATACAGTTACTTCACCATTATACCAACTATTTTGTGGCAAGCTAACTTTTATAACTGGCAATGTATCTGTTCCAGAAAACATATCTTTAATACTATTTGCTGTATTTGAAATTGTATCAATAAAAGCAAAATGACTTTTTACACTATCAACTAAGCTATTGATACTATCTTCACTAGGTACAAACAGAAAACTTAAAGCTTCTTTTAACAGTTCAATTAATTTATATACAAAGAAATTTTCACTAAAAGGATTTAACCAATCTAGTAAATTACCAAAACTTGACAAAAAGCCTTTTAAAAAAAAGTTTTCACTAAAAGGATTAAGACTATCTAATAAATTGCCAAAACTTGATAAAAAACCTTTAAGAAAAAAGTTATCACTAAATGGATTTATATAACTTAATATGTTACCAATACCAGTGGCACTATTTCCTATATTTTCAAACATTCCCTTGAATATAAATTCATCATTTAATGGGTTTAAATGATCAGCTAAAAATTGAACTGGTGTAAATATAGCACTTAAGAGTTCCTTAACAAAGCCAAAAGCATCTTTAAGGCCTTTAAACAACCTATCAAAGAAACTATCACTACTATCACTATCGGTAGTATTCCCATCACCTCCGCTAGTGTTTTCTTCTGGGGTTGTGTTTGCTCCACTATCTGAGCCAGTTGTGTCATCTTTAGTGGAGCTTTTTGAAAAACCACTTGCCCTGTCTTTTTACTATATATATCTTTACTTGAATAAACTGAAATTGGTTTCTCTGAATAATTTAAACATAGACTATCATACGCGAAAGACAATATATTTTGCTTATTAATAGAATAATAATGAAAAACTTTGTCCTTCAATTCTTCAGTATAAAAACTACATGGTTTGACATTTCCCAAAATAGAAACATCTTCATCAAAGAAAATATTAGCCTTTTTATCATAAGTAAAAAAATATATATCAGTAGAAGTCTTAAAAAAAACGTATTCCTTATCACTTACATCTGGAAAATCTGAAAAAGTATACTCACTATTATCAGAAAACTTTACTGTAATATCACTTGCACCATAAGAAACATTATTCATACATAGCAATGCAAATAAAAATGCTATTGCCACTAACATTATTTTTATTTTATTATTTGTTAAACTTTTCATTTGTTTATTTCCTTTCTTTAAAAAAATAAGCTAGTCCACATCTTTTACAATGCAAACTAGCAACAATCTTACGCTGAGTGTAAAATGCTTTGAACAAATGCTATACCCTTTCTTAATGCTATAAATGTAATCATTACAGGTATACATACTGGTAATAATCCTACGATTTCATTAAGTACTCCAGATAACATATCATTTGTTATTATTGTACTTAAAGTTGTAGCTGCTGCTGCTTCTTTCATATACTTGCACCTTCCTTTCTCTTTGGTAAAATAAATAAAAAAATATTAAAATTAAACACATAAAAATATAAAACTATACTACCTAACACTAAGCACTATGTAAAATACTTTGTACAAATGCTATACCTTTACGTAATGCAATAAATGTTATTAATACAGGTATACATACTGGAAGTAATCCCACTACTTCATTTAATACTCCATTTAGCATGTCTGCTGTTACTACTGTTTTTAGCATATACAACACTCCTTCCTCTTTTGTGAATTAAAACTGGAATATCATATCAAAAAACTTATATATGTATTTTAATAAGATAACCAATACAAAGAATACTAAAAAGCATATAATATAAGCCAAATCTGTATGTATTAATTCTAACAATTCAATTTCACTCATATTACATGCTCCCTTCTCTTTGGTATAATTTATATAAATTTTTAATTTATATACTAATCAATATCCTCTATATTATCACTTACATCAATTAATACCATTGACATCTTTGACGTATATAGAGTAATTTTAAATATTAAAACAATATTATCATATATCTTAAATTGATTTAATTTATTAATCAATTCTTTATCTTTTGTATTTACTTTGAACTTTCTTTCATTTACATCGTCATTTTCTTCTATTTGGTCAACTTTCAATATATATGATGCTGGATATTCTATGTCTTTACCTTCTGCATCTTTAAAAGTTCCTGCTGGTCTTAATATTAAAGACTTAAATACAAATAGTCCTTTACATTCCATAGTTTATTCCTCCATTTTTTTAATTCTAATACCTATTAAATTTTTATGAAACTTTTTCAATATTTCATGTTTTTTCAAATAGTATTCCTTTTGAGCAGAATAACTTTCTGCTTCTCCTTCTGTTTTAGATTTTAAGATACTTATATTCAAATCAGATATTTTGTTGCCAATATTAAGAATTTCTTTTAATATTGCCCAACTTAATACTTCAAATTCTCCCTCTGTAAATTTGTCCTTAGAATTTAATTGATAAAAAACTTCCTTCTCCATATTAAATCCTCCTAAATAACTAAAGTCCCCCACCATAACACTAGACTGGGGACATAGCCTAAGTTACGATGTAACTAACGATATATTATTTTTAATATTACAAACTTTAAGGAGTTTTTTTTATAATTTACTCATATATATCGTTAGTAACAAATAACACTAAACTAATTTTTGTTATACCTCATCTAGTGTTATTGCAGATAGTCATAATATAACTATCTATAGATAGTATAGTCAAAATATGACTATTTGTCAATAGTTATATTATAACTTTTTTATAATATAACTAAGAGGTGGTTAAAATGTTAAGAATAAAAGACTTAAGAGAAGATAAAGAAATATTACAAAAAGATATGGCAAAAATATTAAATACAACCCAAACTAATTACAGTAAATACGAATTAGGTAAAATAAATATACCAATTGACACATTAATAAAACTAGCTAAATTCTTTAATACATCAATAGATTATTTATTAGGACTAACAAACGAAACAAAACCTTATCCACGAATAAAAAATTCCTAGAATACTTAAAAAAGTTTGACATATAATAAAATATGTGCTATTATAATTTTAGCAATTGCAAAAAAACTTTTCAAAAAGTAACTAAAAAAGACTAGGTGTGATAGAGCCCTAGTCTTTTCTTTTGCTAATCATCAAAATGTTTTACAATTAAGTAAACTATATATAATGCTAGCAATTTTATGAAACTTTTCAAAAAAGTAACCTCCTTCCTGCCACTAAGCAAGTCGGCATGACTATAATAATATAAATATATAAATTTATCAATAATTAAAATATATTACACCTAGAAAAGATAATAAATAAAAAAACTGTAATTATATGTAACATATTGCAGTTTTTTTGTATTGATAAACAAAACTAAAAAAATAATTGCATGATAATACAATTACTTTACAAACAATGATTTTATGTGTAGTTTACTGGTTTTATAAAATACAGTAAAATAAACTATTTAAAGAATTATTGGGAATACATGGAAATTTCAAGAAAAAAAGCACAACTTTGATTTTGTGCAATGTTTCTAATAGGTAAATTTAAGAGGAACTTACAACGCCCCTCTATCTCTCCTACTTATTATTGTTTAATATATTCTTTTGGAATTAAATTATAATCATACATTACCTTTGAATGATTATCCCAAATTAATTTTTTCTCTAACAATTCATTATTTTCTTTTAATATCTTATTTTGATATATTTTTGAAACTCTATAATAATTTTCTCCTTCTTTTTGAAAATGGTGATTTTCTTCTATTATTTCATATTTCCAAGGAAATGAATTTTGACTTCTCAATTCACCATATAAAGTTTTATTTTCAACCCATAAAAGTAATTGAATATCTTGATCAGTATTATTTTTAAATCTATAATCAATGTAATTATAGCCAACACAAGTACCATCTTTTAATGGGATTCTTTCTCCATCATCAGGTGCTAATGCATCAGAATGTGTATGAAATTCTGTTATTTCAAGTGGACTATGTAATACTAATAAATTAATAGTATTAGCTAAATTACAAAGGCCTCCACCCATTCCCGCTTGTATTTTACCGTTTCTTAAAACACGACCTTCTTTATATCCTTTTCTTTTATTTACAGTTCCTATTAATTTCCAATAAGAAAAAACCTCATTAGGATGAATTACAATATTAGTAATTTTACTAGAAGCTATTTCTACATTTACTATTTTGTTTTCTTGAAGCTCTAATTCAGTACCCTTTTTTATTAAATAAGAATTATATGATGAAACTATATTAGGCAATTTTTCATTAGACCTATCATGTGCAAATTTATCTTTAGATAAAATATCTTGGATATCTCTTTTTATAATTCCTTTTCTAACTGCTAATTTAAAAAATAGTGGATTTCTTTGACTTAATAATTTTTTATTAGTTTTCACCTTTTCCTCCTTTAATATATCGCCAAGTCTATGGGTATATTTTTTATTGTAAGAATATAATTTTAATATTATTTTTTCAATATGACGTTTTATACCAATCTTTTTTTCTGTTTTATAACCAATAAATTTTACCAAAATATTTGCAATACCTGCATTATTTGCACCTAATATATCAGTAAAAATTTGATCACCAATATAGACTACTTCGCTTTTTTCTAAATTCATTTCTTTAACAGCTTTACAATAATTTTCAGGATTAGGCTTTCCTGCATTATCTATATATGGACAATTACTTATATTTTCTAAAAATTCATCTATTCTTTTTTTACCATTATCAGATAAAATAAAAGTTTTTAACCCTATACTTTGTATTTGTTTAAATAAATCATTTACTTCTTTTGTAGAACCTTTTCCATGTGGTACTAACGTATTATCTAAATCAAATATAATTCCTTTATAACCTTTATCAAAAATTTTTTTATAATCAATACAAAAAACATCTTCAACATATTCATATGGATAATATTTTTCTAACATAGCTTTTCTCCTATCTACTAATATATAAATATATATTATCATAAAAATATATAAAAATCTACTAATTCTAAATAATTGTACAAAATCAAACAGAAATGTTTAAATAAACTAAAATATTTATTTAAACATTTCTAAAATTTAAAGTTTTAATATATTTTATGAAAAACTTAACAATTCACCACTATTGTAAAATATTTGTATTATTCTACTTTGGAAGGATTTACATGAACCATAATATGTTTTACATTTAAAAAATTCTTTTCAATATTATCATGTACAGCTTCTGCAATATTATGAGCCTTCTGCAAAGGATATAATCCGTTTACTTGAATTTCTAAATCTACATATATCTTATTACCAAAAATACGAGTTTTCAACAAATCTACACATAGCACATCTTTATTTTCCATAATACAATCATAAATTTTATTTTCAGTATCTTTATCACAAGAACGATCTACCATCTTATCAATAGCATCTTTAAAAATATCAAAAGCAGCTTTAGCAATAAATATAAAAATCACTAAACTTGCTATAGAGTCCATAATAGGAAACCCAATCCTTGCACCCAGAATACCAATCAACGCACCTATTGAAGATAGAGCATCTGAACGATGATGCCATGCATCTGCCATTAATGCACTAGAATCAATTTTTTTGGCATAATATCTTGTATACCAGTACATTCCCTCTTTGCTAATAATTGAAATACCTGCAGCAATTAAAGCCAAAACTCCAGGAACCTGCAAATTACTATAATTTTTTTGAATAATATTTTGTAATGCCTCAATTCCTATCCAAAGACCAGTAATAAAAAGTACCATTGAAAGTATAATTGCTGCAACACACTCTAAGCGTTCATGTCCATAAGGATGTTCTTTATCCGGTTTTTTAGATGCTAACCTAATCCCTATAATAACTACAAAAGTACTAAATACATCTGATGCAGAATGAATAGCATCACTAATCATTGCATTAGAATGAGCTATAACGCCAGATAAAAATTTTAATATAGCCAAAAGCATATTTCCAATAATTGTATTAATTGAAACTTTATTAGCTACAGATTGAAAATTATATTCTTTACAATGACTATTACCTCTTTCTTTTTTCATTTTTTTACCTCCATAACAAAATATGTCTATAGCACTTAATATAATGGGAGTATTTTTTGATAAAAGCACAAAAAACACCCACGAATCAGTATTAGCAACTACTGTCCCATGGATGAATATTCCACTGTCACTTTTGTGACCCGACTCCATAACTATTTTGTCACGGTCTGCTCAGTTTGTACTGTAGATTTATATGCAGTGCAAAGATTTTAATCTTTTTATATCATATGCATAAAATATTGTCAATGTTAAAACTTTATTTTTATGAGATATTTTTCATTTAAAGTAATCTTATTCAATTTTATTATACAATAATAAAATTATATTTTTATATATTAAGTATCTATCAACATTTTTCAAATAAATACATAAATTAATATAAAAGGGTCAAGGTGATATCAATGAACTCTTGTGAATACATATATATAATTTCATCAATAGCATATACTATTTCTCAAGGAAAAGATATTGATGAAATTACATTTTTAGGAGCTTTTTTCGCTCAACTTGGAGATACATTATCAACAATAGCAGCAGCAGAAACACTAAATAAAAAAAACGAATAAAAGAGAAAAATATTAAATGAGTATATAAAAATAAAAGTTATAGTAATAGGCCTAGGAACTAGTAATTTACTATATTACAGGAATTTTAGAGATATATTGTAATAATATTTAGTTTAATTCCTTTTCCTATAATATAAAAAAGTAACAAAACTAATTTACTATAGTTTCATTACTTCTATTTTTATTCGAATTCTTATAAAATCTCTAAAACATTTTTTAAGAATTCTATTTATAAAATACTATTATATTTATTTAAACATTCGTAAATAAATATCCATTTTATCAACAAATTCTTCATTATTTTTTGTTTGAGTCATTCTCTTTATAACTTGTTCAGTAACTTCAGCAACAGTTAAACTATTCATAGCCTTTCTTAATGCAAAAACTGTTTCTTTTTCAGTTGCAGTTAATAATAAATCTTCTCTTCTTGTTCCTGATTTATTAATATCTATAGCTGGGAATATGCGCTTTTCAGATAGTTTTCTATCTAGGTGAACTTCCATATTTCCTGTTCCTTTAAATTCTTCAAATATTACATCATCCATTCTACTACCAGTTTCTATTAAAGCCGTTGCTAATATTGTAAGACTTCCACCAAATTCTATATTTCTTGCTGCTCCAAAAAATTTCTTTGGCTTATGTAATGCTGCAGGATCTATACCACCTGATAATGTTTTTCCAGATGATGGGATTACAAGGTTATAAGCTCTAGCAAGTCTAGTAATACTATCTAATAATATTACAACATCTTTTCCCTGTTCTACAACTCTTTTAGCTCTTTCTAAAACCATTTCAGCTACTTTTACATGGTGCTCAGGTAATTCATCAAATGTAGAATAAATTACTTGTCCATCTATAGAACGTTTCATATCTGTTACTTCTTCTGGTCTTTCATCTATTAATAACATTATTAGTTCCACATCTGAATTGTTTTTTGTTATACTATTTGCAATCTTTTTTAAAAGTGTTGTTTTTCCAACTTTAGGAGGTGCTACAATTAATCCTCTTTGGCCTTTTCCTATTGGACACATTAAATCTATAATTCTCATTGCATATTCATTTGTTGATGTTTCTAATTTTAATTTATGATCAGGATATATTGGTGTAAGTTCATCAAATCTCTTTCTCTTAGCAGCTTTCTCAGGATGTTCACCATTTACTTCTCCAACAAATATCAAAGATGGAAATTTCTCACCATCACGAAATCTTGAGATACCTTTTATCATATCACCTGTATCTAACTTAAATCTCTTTATTTGAACAACAGAAACATAAACATCCTTAGCTGTAGATAAATAGTTTTCACCTCTTAAAAAACCATATCCATCTGGTAAAATATCCAAAATTCCTTCTACAATTTCATCACCTTCATTAGTTAGTTTATAGTCTACAATAGGTTCACCATTTGCATTATACTTTGTAGACTCTGTATCAACATTAGATTCAATAGATTTTTTAGTAATATCTTTACTAAGAACTTTATTCTCTTCAATAGATTTACTGTCTCCCACAGAAATTTGCTGTAAAATTCCTATCAAATCCTCTTTTTTTAATTTAGATATATTTTTTATATTATTTTCTTTAGCTAATATCTTCAAATCAGATAAAGTCATTTTTTCTAAATCTGGCATAGTTTCCTCCTTTATATGACAATTATTATAACATAATTATAAAAAAATTGGAATAGCTTTATAGAACAAATCGAAAAAAACACTAAATATAAATAAGTTTTATATTTGAACAATATTGAATTTATTCTATAAAACTATTCAGAAAAATAAAACAAAAAAAGATATACTATATTAATACTTAACACATAAAATATATCAAATATCTAAATCGTATACCCTATTATTTTTCTATAAATTAATATCCTGTATCCATATATACCTTCTCATTAGGCAAATACATATCCAACTTTTCTCTAGCCATATCTTCTATAAAATCTGTTGATTCAATATCTTGTTTCTTTTTTGAAAGTTGTTCATTATATTCCTTTTGTTTTTCTATTTGTGATGTTAAATCCTCATAATTTTTTGAATATTGATTTAATGTTTTTTGTTGATTTATAAATGTTAGTCCTACATAAATAATAAGTATTATTAAGATAATAATTTTCGCTATTTTTTTAAACTTTTTCATAAGTATATTCCTCCCTAAGAAATATCATACAACTATATTATTCTACTTTTTTATTAAAAATCCTTTTTATTTTTGGAATTTTTTGTATTTTTTTATTCTTTTTTCCTTTTTTAGACACTTTTTTTCTTATATTAATAATAATAAATTTAATAGGTTTAAACATTTTCATTACATTTTTAAATATAAATTTTAAAGGCATACATATAAAATTAACTACTTTTTTACAAATAAAAATAATTTTTGTCAATATATACACATTTATTTTAATAACATAATTACTTATTGTTATCAAATAAAATAAAGCACCTATTAAAATTCCAATAAACATATACATTCTAAATTCACCATTATTAAAATAAAAAATAGAATAAAGTATGATGGATCCTGTAATTAAGCAAAACAAAATATCTTCTATATAAGTTATAAAATCTTTAGTTTCTATACTTCTTCGTAGTATTCTAAAAAAATCAAAAAGTAAACCTATAACAAAGCCAACAATTACAAATATAATAAATATATATGCTTGATTAGTTATCATTTTCTACGCCTTTCTACTTAAAAATTTTGCTTAACAAGCTACTATTTTTGTTTTTTTCTAAATCTTTATCACTATATGCTAAATATGAAATTGTTCCTTCTAATACTACTTCTGATGTATCTAAACTTAATTTATTTACTCTAATATTTTCGCCTTTAACTGTAAGCAATCCTAATTCAGTTTCAACAATTACAACTTGATCATCAAAACTCAAAACATCATTTACACCTGAAATGCTTAGTTTTCCCCTATTTTCTAATATTAAATTTTGAATAACTCCTGTATTTATTGTTTTTCTTTCCTCAATTGGCATATTAAACCTCAACCCTTTCTATACAAAAATTATTTATTATTATCTTTATATAATTCTTTTATATAATATTCATAGGTTGTCTTTTTTAGAACAATATAAAGGAAGTTAGTATACTTTCTTTAATACAAAAATTAGAGTTATTAAAAGCACAGGAAATATTGCTGATATGATTTTAAAAAAAGTTGAAGTAAAAAAAACTTTTACAGTTTTCCACCTCAACTTTTTACAAAAAAGATTCTAAAAAAGTACGCAAATTAATAAATACATATTTTAAAAATAACTATATTAATAATAAGCACTTTACATTATAATAAATTTACTTTTTCCTTAAACAATTCACCTCTTTGAACAGCGTTTTTAAACATATCAAAACTTGCACTTGCAGGAGAAAATAAAACGATTTGAGAAGGTTTTGCATATTTTCTAGCTGTTTTTATAGCATCATCTAAATTATCTACTACATAAATAGGTAATACTTTATTTTCTTTTTCCATTTCTTCTTTTACACAATCAAATATTTTTCCAGATGTCTGCCCCATTAATATAAGTGTTGATACTTTTTCTAAAATAGGTTTTGCAATAGGTTTATAATCTAAATTTTTATCATATCCACCAGCTATTAAAACAATAGGTTCTTTAAATGCATTTATACCAGCTAATGTTCTAGTTGGAGAAGAGCTTGCGGAATCATTATACCATTTTACACCATTTAACTCTCTTACAAATTCTAATCTATGTGCAACAGGCTTAAAATTTTTAATAACTTCTATAGCTTTATCTATATCTACTAGTGTACTTGTTGCAGCCAATGCTGTTGCAATATTCTCGTAATTATGTTTACCTCTCAAAATAACATCATTTACATTTAAAAGATGTTTTCTTATTTTATCTGTACATATCTTTATAATATCTTCATCAATAATGTAACCATTATCCAATTTTTCTTTATCACTAAAAAATATCACTTTTCCTTTTGCCTCTTTAGCACATGCTCTAGTAATCTCATTATCATAATTTAGTACTACTATATCATTTTCATTTTGATACTTAAATATATTTTTTTTAGCATCTATATATTCTTCATAATCTTTATGTATATTTAGATGATTTGGTGTTATATTTGTTATAACAGAAATATCAGGGCTTACTTCCATTCCCATTAATTGAAAACTACTTAATTCAAGGACCACAATATCATTGGGTTGCATTTCATCTAATTTAGTAAATAAAGGTGTCCCTATATTTCCCCCTAAAAAAGTCTTGTATCCACTTCCCTGTAATATTGCGTTTATAAGACTTGTTGTTGTTGTTTTACCATCACTTCCTGTTACACCAATTATTTTAGATGGACACATTTTCATCAAAAGCTCTATTTCTGTTGTTACTATTGCACCTTTTTGTGCTTCTTTTTCTAATTCTGGTTTTGTTGGTAAACAGCTTGGAGATCTAAAAATCAAATCAAAATTATTTAATTTTTCAAGTGAATTTTTTCCAAATGAAAATTCAAATCCATAATTTGTTATTTTATCTATTGTTTCTTTTGGTAATTCATCTATTGCTCTATCATCAAATATAGTTACATTTGCTTTTTTATCATGTAAATAATCTAATAATGGTAAATTACTTACTCCCAAGCCTATTACTGCAACTTTTCTAAATTTTATATATTCATTAAATTCATTTAGTTTTTCATTTATAAACATATTACAATCATTCCTTATTGTATATTTAGGTTTTAAAGTTTTACCTATAAACTATAAAATTTATTAGCATTTTATATTTTATTCAAACAACAAAATACAAATATTAAAATAATAATGTTACTCAAATAAATTTATAATTACAACATTTTTAATATATCACTTTTTTCTTTTTTATTCAATCTATTTTATGTATATTTTTTGAAATTAGTGTTAAAATAATTATAAATCATGAATGGAGGTGCTTTTATGGCAAAGAAAAATAAAGAAAGTAAAAAAAATAGCAATAAAAATAATCCAACTCAGGAAAATGAAAAACAAAATAAACAAGACAATAAATAGTTCAATATATTTTCAAATTATAACTAACAACATATATGCACGAACAAAAGCGAACATTTATAACATTTGCACTATTTAAAACATTTCAAATTTGTTCGTGCACAAAAAAAGAAAAGCATTCCTTAATTTTAATTTACTAAGCAATGCTTTTCTTTTTTAATATATACATCTAATTGCATTTTCAATATATTATAATTTCAAATAAATTTTCCGCTTCTTTTCTTTTAATTTATAAATAAATTTTAAAACTTTAATTTTAATATATATTTTTATTGTTCAAGATATTTTTTTAAAAATTTACCCGTATAACTTCTATCATTTTTACAAATTTGTTCAGGTGTACCAACAGCAATAACCTCTCCCCCAGCATCTCCACCTTCAGGGCCTAAATCAACTATATAATCACAAGTCTTTATCAAATCCAAATTATGTTCTATAACTAAAATAGTATTCCCTGTATCAACTAGTCTATGTAAAATATCAACCAATTTATGAACATCTGCAATATGTAATCCTGTAGTTGGTTCATCTAAAATATATAAAGTTTTTCCTGTTGCTCTTTTTGACAATTCTGTAGCAAGTTTTACCCTTTGAGCTTCACCACCTGAAAGAGTTGTAGAAGGCTGACCTAACTTTATATAACTTAATCCCACATCATATAAAGTTTGTAATTTTTGTTTTATTTTAGGAATTTTATCAAAGAATTCTAAAGCCTCTTCTATAGTCATATCCAATACATCAGCTATACTTTTACCTTTATATTTTACCTCTAAAGTTTCATGATTATATCTTTTGCCCTTACATACTTCACAAGGAACAAATACATCTGGTAAAAAGTGCATTTCTATTTTATGAACTCCATCTCCATTACAACTCTCACATCTTCCACCTGCAACATTAAAACTAAATCTTCCTTTTTGATACCCACGCAATTTTGCCTCATTTGTTCCCGCAAAAATATCTCTTATTAAATCAAATAATCCTGTATAAGTTGCTGGATTAGAACGTGGAGTTCTCCCTATAGGTGACTGATCTATATTTATAATCTTATCTATTTGTTCTAGCCCTTTTACCCCTTTACACTTTCCAGGTTTTTCATTTGCACCATTTAATTCTTTAGCAATTGTTTTATAAAGTACTTCATTTATTAAAGTTGATTTTCCAGAACCTGACACACCTGTAATGCATGTAAATAATCCTAATGGAAACTTAACACTTATATTTTTTAAGTTATTTTCTGTAGCACCTTGTACCTCTATAACTTTGCCTTTTACCATTTTTCTACGTTTTTTAGGTACAGGTATTCTTTTTCTGCCACTTAAATATTGACCAGTTACAGAATTCTTAACATTTTTAATTTCTTCTGCTGTTCCTTGTGCCATAACGTTTCCACCATGTGAACCAGCACCAGGACCAATATCGATAATTTGATCTGCAGCATACATAGTATCTTCATCATGCTCAACCACTATTAATGTATTTCCCAAATCTCTTAATTTCTTTAATGTTGCTAAAAGTTTATCATTATCCCTTTGATGTAATCCAATACTTGGTTCATCTAATATATATAATACACCTGTTAAACCTGAACCAATTTGAGTTGCTAAACGTATTCTCTGAGCTTCCCCACCTGATAATGTTCCTGCACTTCTTGATAATGTTAAATATTCTAGACCAACATCTACTAAAAATTGTAATCTTTTATCTATTTCTTTTAAAATCATATCAGCAATCATTGCTTGAGTTTTTGTTAACTCTAAATTATTTAAAAAGTCTTTAATTTTATTTATAGACATATCTGTTAAATCATTTATATTTTTATCTCCAATTTTTATAGAAAGTATTTCTGGTCTTAACCTTGCCCCTTTACAAGCAGGACATTCTGAATTACTCATATACATTTCATAAAAATCTCTCATTCCTTGAGATTTAGTTTCATTATGACGTCTATCTAATGTTGGTAAAACTCCTTCAAATGGTGTTGAAAATCTTCTTGTCCCAGCTGATGACTCAAATTGAAAATCTATTACTTCACTACCTGTACCATATAAAATTTTATCTAAAAAGTCTTTTGGTAACTTTTTAATTGGTACACTAATGTCTACACCATAATGTCTACCTATACTTTCAAAATACATTTTAGCCATTGTATCTGCCCTTTTCATAACACTAGAGCCGAATGCTTTTACTCCATCATATAAAGTCTTATTTTTATCAGGAATTATTAAATCAGGATCCATTTTCATTAAATATCCTATACCAGAACATTCTGGACATGCACCAAATGGATTATTAAAAGAAAACATTCTTGGAGATAATTCAGGAAAACTAAATCCGCAATGTGGACACGCATAATTTGTACTATATAGTATTGTTTTTTGACCAACTACATCTATTAATACCAAATTATCAGCATGCTTTAAAGCAGTTTCTACAGATTCAGTTAGTCTACTTCTAATATCTTCTTTTATTACCAATCTATCTACTACTAATTCTATTTCATGTTTTTTCTTCCTATCTAACTCTATATCATCTGACAACTCATATATTTTTCCATCTATTCTAGCTCTCACAAAACCTTCTTTTTGATAATCTTCTAATTGCTTAATAAATTCACCTTTTTTGCTTCGTATTACAGGTGCCAAAACTTGTATCCTTGTACCCGCTTCTAATGCCATTATATTATCAACAATTTGATCTATAGACTGTTTTTCTATTTTTATACCACAATGTGGGCAATATGGTGTTCCAATTCTAGCATACAAAAGTCTTATATAATCATAAATTTCTGTAACAGTCCCTACTGTAGAACGTGGATTTTTTGAAGTTGTCTTTTGATCTATTGATATTGCTGGAGATAATCCTTCTATAGATTCCACCGCAGGTTTTTCCATTATTCCTAAAAATTGTCTTGCATAAGAAGATAAACTTTCTACATATCTCCTTTGTCCTTCAGCATATAAAGTATCAAATGCCAGTGATGATTTTCCAGAACCTGATAATCCTGTTATTACTACTAATTTATCTCGAGGTATTTCTATATTTATATTTTTTAAATTATGTTCTTTAGCACCTTTTATTACTATTTTATCATTCATTCTAAAATACATTCCTTTCTCTCTTTAACAAAAGCACATAAAAACATGAAAAAAATTACACTTCATATTCTTACTTCACTATTATCAGATTTAATTATACTATAAATCACAAACAAAAACAATAGTTTGGTAAAATATATTTTCTAAGCAAATCAAAAAGTACTAGATATACATAATTATATCTAAAAGCAAAAAAATTCCCACAAGCACATTGTACCTGTGGGATAAATAGATTATTAAATTCACATAAGCAATTACTTGTGTGTTTTTAGTAAGGAGCTAGAACACTATTATAAGAATCTCGTTCATCAAGAACACAATCATGATTAAAAATTTCTTTATCAACTTCACTTCTATAAAATTTTTCGTATAATCTTTCAAAAAATTTACTCGAATTCATTTTTGAAAGTACTTGTTTACCATTTTCGGTATTAGCTCTTACATAAAAATTCAAATTTACAGTAGAAGTTAAATAAAAAATCCTTGCTTGGTCTTTAGAGGATGTATTTGCCTTATAAGAGAGTCTACACGCTTCTTGCTCTGGTAAAAAATATATAGCACCTTCAGAAAAATAATTTGTGCTTATTAATTGAGAATCAAAATCACTGACTTGTTCTACAGTTTTACTATCTAAAAACTGCTCTATTTTTGATTTCATTTTTTTAATTTCTGTATTATCTTGTGGATAGCTTCCATCATTTAACGTAATAAGCATAAAATCATAAAAACTAGTCCAATAATCTGAATTTTCTGCCGGTACAAATATGGTAGCTTCTGTTGGAAAACCTAAGTCTTTCAGGTGCTTGCCCTCAACAACAGTATTTATTAATTTTAACATGTTAAAATTATATTCATCATCACTATATTTAGATTTTTTGACTATTTTCGAAGCTTTCAAACTTTTAAATATGTCTTTATCATCATTATAAGCCATAACAAATGGTGAATAAGCAAATTTAGTATATGTACCATCTTTTTCTTTATTATATCCGACAGAAATATCTGCCTTTTCATCAGAAGTAATAACTACTTTGTAATCATTTTTTAAATCCGTTTTCTTTAAAGCTGCAGAAAACGCATCCTCCATATCTGCTGGCGCATTTACAGTCACCTCTTTTTCTGGAATACTAATAAAATCTACAACTTTACTAATAGAAAATGTAACTATCTGTAAAACAACAATTGTTATTACAATAACCACAAAATTTTTTTTCCAACTCATAATATAACGTCTCCTTTAATAATCAAACTCTAATTTATCTGCTATTTCTTCAAAATCCTTCATTATTGACTTTTCTAATATCTCAAGTTTCCTATCATAACACATTAAAGCCCTGTGTACCTTAGATTCATAATAAGAATTATTACAGCCTGAGTCAAATGCACTCTTGTAATAATAGATTGTCTCATACAGATTTTGTAAATCTTCTGAAAAGATTTTATCATCATATTGCTTTTTTTCAATTGCAACACACATATAAAAAACGTGTTTCAAATCTTCTACAATTTTATTAACATTCCCTATGACAGACGCATTTGAAAATGCTTTATTCTCTGAAAGTACTTCTATTTTTTTTATTTTATCTAATGCACTCATATAACTAGAATACAATTCCACATTATTTGACGTACTTTCATATTTTAAAGAATTTGATTTGATTAATGAAGAAACCTCTTTATAATAGTTATATTGCTCATCACTATTACTAAGAACATTACAAAAATTTTTATAATACATATAAATAATTAATTTTTCTAAAAAGTACCCAGAAAAAAATAATAATGATTCTATTGCAACAAAAAGTAAGATCCTTTTCAAATTTATAGTATGACCAAAAGAAAAACTAATAGCAACTTTTAATGTATACAATGCAGATAATACATACCAAATTACTGAAATTAGTTCATGGATAAAAATTCTATTATTTTTGCAATCATACATAGAAATAGAAAAACCATAAGAATCATAAGTATTGTATACGCAGCTATTTTTTTCTTCGCAATCAGAACATTTATTTTTATATTTTGCAGGAACATCTTTAAACGTCCGATTATTAAGTTTTACATTATAGCACCTATATTTGTCCTTTCTCTTTCCTGATGAATTAACTTCTGGTTCGCATACTTTGAGCATAAAATTTCCTCCTTTATAATCTATTTAATTTTCAATGTGCGACATAATTATATTAACATAAAATGGAACAAAAATCAATATTATTGCAAATTTTATTGAAAACTAGCTTGTATTTGGTATATAATATAAACATAACATTTTTTATAATATAATCAATTCATTATAAGTCAAAGTACATTTGACTCTAATTATAATTATTAGGAGGATCTTTTTATGTTTAAACTACATTCAGAATATACTCCAACAGGAGACCAACCACACGCAATAGAATATTTATCAAACGGTATTAAACAAGGCAAAAAATTTCAAACTTTACTTGGTGTTACAGGTTCAGGAAAAACTTTTACAATGGCAAACATAATAAACAAAGTACAAAGACCAACTTTAGTCTTAGCGCACAACAAAACACTAGCAGGACAACTATATTCAGAATTTAAAGAATTCTTTCCAGAAAATAATGTTGAATACTTTGTAAGTTATTATGATTATTATCAACCAGAAAGTTATATACCAAGTTCTGATACTTATATAGAAAAAGATGCATCAATAAATGATGAAATAGACAAACTAAGACATTCTGCCACACTATCCCTTTTTGAAACAAGAGATGTAATAATAGTAGCATCTGTTTCATGCATATATGGTTTAGGAGATCCAGAAGATTATCAAGAGATGATGTTATCTTTAAGACCTGGTATGCAAAAAAGTAGAGATGATATTTTAAAAAAATTAGTTGAAATGCAATATTCCAGAAACGAAATTGACTTCAAAAGAGGTACTTTTAGAGCCAAAGGAGATATTGCAGAAATATATCCATCTTCACAAAGTGAAAGTGCTGTAAGAGTTGAGTTCTGGGGAGATGAAATCGAAAAAATCTCTGAAATAAATCCTTTAACAGGAAAAGCTATTGGAGAAAGAAAACACATTCTTATTCCACCAGCTTCTCAATACGTAACAAAAAAAGACAAATTAGAAAAAGCTATTGGAACAATAGAAACAGAATTAGAAGAAAGAATAAAATATTTTAAAGATAATAACAAACTTATAGAAGCCCAACGAATAGAGGAAAGAACAAATTTCGATATAGAAATGATGAAAGAAACAGGATTTTGCCAAGGAATTGAAAACTATTCAAGACATATTAGTGGCAGAAAGCCGGGTTCTCCCCCATTCACTTTATTTGATTACTTTCCAAAAGACTTTCTTTTACTTATAGATGAATCACATGCAACAATCCCACAAGTAAAAGCAATGTACAATGGAGACAAATCAAGAAAAGACTCCTTAGTAAACTATGGCTTTCGCTTACCTTCCGCTTATGACAATAGACCATTAAAATTTGACGAATTTGAAAAAAGAATAAATCAAGTAGTATTTGTAAGTGCTACACCTGCCGATTACGAAAGCGAACACAGCAAAGAAAATGTTGTAGAGCAAATTATAAGGCCTACTGGATTACTAGATCCTAAAATAGAAGTACGACCTGTTGAAAATCAAATTGATAATTTAATAGAACAAATACATGAAAGAGTTGAAAAACATGAAAGAGTTTTAGTAACAACTCTAACAAAAAAAATGGCAGAAGATTTAACATCATACTTAAAAGGATTAGACATAAAAGTTGCCTATATGCATTCTGATACTAAAGCACTAGAAAGAATGGAAATTATAAGAAACTTACGTTTAGGAGAGTTTGATGTACTAGTAGGAATAAATCTTTTAAGAGAAGGTCTTGATATTCCTGAAGTATCACTAGTAGCAATTCTTGACGCAGATAAAGAAGGTTTTTTACGTTCAGAACGTTCACTTATACAAACAATAGGTAGAGCTGCTAGAAATACAGACGGCACTGTTATAATGTATGCTGATGAATTAACCGAAAGCATGGAAAAAGCTATAACAGAAACAAACCGTAGAAGAAAAATCCAAGAGGAATATAATAAAGAACATGGAATTACCCCTAAAACCATTAAAAAATCTGTTAGAGAAACAATCAGTATAACAAAGCAAGAAGATATTGGAGTAGAATACAAACTAGAGAAAAAAGAAGATATAAAAGAAACTATTTCTAAAATTACTGATGAAATGCTTCAATTTGCCAGCCAAATGGAGTTTGAAAAAGCAGCAGAATTACGTGATAAAATAAAAGAATTAGAAAAATTATTATATCAATAATAAACCTTTCTAGTTATTCAAATATTTGCATCTTTGTTTCTACAAAAATGGGAAAAGAACAAATCAGAAAACTAAAAACATAAACATTTTTAGTACTGATATTGTTCTTTTAACCATTTTAATTTACAATTCGTAAATTTGTTTACTGCATTAATGTGACAATTGTCTTCAGTTACAAAAAATTGACTTCAATTCTTGAGTATCTAAGATATATATAGGTTCCCCATCATTATTAAAAACAATTTTATAAGAAACCTTAAATTTTTTTAATGCTTTCAACTCTTCATCATCAAGTGGCGTCTTTATTGATTCACTCTGTGAACTAACAATTCTGCCATATAAATGTTTTGAAAGATATCCAGAAAATAGCAATATTATTACCTCCTTTATCTTGCAGTAAACAAAAATAATAACAATATAAATTATACAATAAATCAAAAACAAAAATGGAAAAATTTGTAAAAAGTATAAAATAATTTACAAAAATTTCCATTTATATGTTTTATAAAAAACTTATTATATAACATTAGCAGCTTTTACAACTTTGTTATTTTTCTCAATTAGTCTGTTTTAATATATCATTTTTTGCATTTTCCTTAAAGTTATCTTTCCCCACTTTCACAAAAATGCTTACAGCTTTATTTAAAGCCTTTTTACTATTTTCATCAAGTTCTTTATAAGATTTAATCATTGTTTTTGCATTTGCAAACCACTTTCCACTAATTTCAGAAAGAGTTTCTGCTTGTGTTGAATTTAATACTTCAAAAAGAACACTTACAAATTGTTCTCTTTGTTTAGGAGTAACCTCTTTAATCCAATTACTGATTGTTTGATCTATAAATTCACTAGAATTTGTAAACTCATCTCTAACAAATTTATCACCTAATACTTGCCAACTATATAAGTCATGTTGCATAATTCCTGTTTGAGTACTTTCAAAAATTATAATTTTTTCCTTATGATTTAATAATCTACCTATAATAGAAGTTTGTGGCATAAATGTTTGAATTTTAGGTAAAATCCTTCTATATTCTTCTGTATCAACAATATTCTCACTAAATCCAGGTCCATCATTATTATACACTGTAACTATTTTTTCTTGAAATTTTAAATCACAAAAAGCTGCTGCATAAATAGCTAAATTTCCACCTTTTGAATGACCACCTACAAATATTTTTAAATTTTCATTATCATATTTTTTTGCAATACTATTTAAGTAATTCACTGCATCTATTTGTGAAGGAACTGTATCACTAAAACACATGTTTAGGTCTTCTCTCCACCCTACTATAGTATTATCTGTTCCTCTAAAAGCAACATATATATAATCATTTGGCAAATGAACAGTAATTGCAGAAAATTGTTTTTCTTGTTCCACATCTATTTTATTTATAAAATCTGATATATATAAATTTCCAAATCTAACACTATTAGCTAAAACAGGATATAAATCAACATCTTCTTTTTGTAAAACTCTTGCAGTTGTTCCGATTAGTTTCATATCTTTTATAACTTTCCTTTATAGTTATCTTTTCTGCATTTGATATTATTTTTTCATCAAGAGGAAAATATGAAAAACGTGCTAAAATTAAATTATCAATTTCATTAAATTCTGTTTTTGTTAGTGGTATATCTCTCCATTGCATATAATCAAAAATATTTGCCATCTTTATTTCATCCCTTTCCATAATTTTTCTAACGACATTTTATCATATTGATTTTTTATAAACAAGTAATTTTTTTAATTTTAAAAAATTACTAGACAAGGTTTTAGTAGATGTGATATTATATTACTGTCAATCAAATGATAAAACTTTTTATACAATTTAGGAGGTAATGTAAAGTGAAATCAAATCAATTAAAATTAATTTTTATAAGTTGTATTTTAATAATTACATCTGTATTTTTTTACTCAGTAAAAGCTGTTGATGCCGAAGATACAGATAATTCTGTTAATTATACTGAAAGTAGCAATTCAACTTCTAGTACCACAAATACTTCAAGCAACACTTCTACTTTAAATAACACTTCATCAAACACATCAAATTCAGCAACAAACACTAGTACAAGCGATGATGAAACAGACAATACAACTTCTTTTGCAAATTATACTGGTGTCTCTGATACAAGTTCAACAACAGTTTCAAATTACTCACCAGATTCAGAACTAGGAATTTCACAAATTTTAAATATTTTATTAATTGTAGTTGGTGTTTTACTAATATTCTTAGCAATTGCAATTATAATAAAAATAAACCAATAATTTTTTCTAAAGATTCAATTAAATTTGAATCTTTTTCCATTTTTATATTTTTTTGCATACATATTTTTTATCATTTTTTTCAATACTAATAATGTAATTCTATAATAAGGAGGAATATATATGTACAAGAAAATATTTGTTGCTTTAGCTATATTAACAATTGGAATTTTCTCTTTTTCAATATGTTTTGCAAATAATGATCATATGCTTGAAGATGCAGCAAATGGTGTAAGAAATGTTGTAGGTGGTGCTGAAAATGCAATAGAAGATGGTGCTAGAGATATTGCTAATACTACAAAAGGTGCAACAGGAGCAGCGGAAAATTCTATGGATAATGCTACTGGAATGACTGAAAACACCAATAATAACAATAACAACAATAATTCAGAAATGAATGGAAATGACAGAACAAACAGTAACACTTATATAGTAACAAGAACATCTACAACTGATTCTAGATTTATGGGAATGAATGCTACAGCATGGACTTGGCTTATATTAGGAATAGCAGGTATTGCAATTGTTGCATTAGTTTGGTACTATGGTTCTCAAATGCGTACTAACCATGATGATGAATAGTATTTATTGTATGTAAGATTATAAAATCCTATATACGAACAAACTATCGGAGTACTTTTATACTTTTTTATAAGTTATATAGTACTTCATTTTTATTATACAAAACAAATACGCGGACTTTAAAATATTCTAAATAGTACAAATGTTATTAATATCCACTTGTTCTTGATTTATTTTTACTTTTTTGGTATACTACCTTTAAACATAAATGAAAGGAATTGAATTTAATGAATACCAACATAAAACAAATTTCTAAAAATCCTACAGCATATCATAATTATAATATAGAAGAAAAATTAGAAGCGGGAATCGTTTTAACACGGAACAGAAATAAAATCAATAAGACAAGGAAAAGTAAATTTAAAAGATACGTATGCTATATTAAAAAAAGGCGAAGTTTTTATAATTGGAATGCACATCAGCCCTTATGACCACGGAAACATTTTTAATAAAGATCCTTTACGTGATAGAAAATTACTACTTAATAAACGTGAGATTTCTAAATTAATTGGTTTAACAAAACAAAAAGGATATAGCTTAATTCCTATCAGTTTGTATTTTAAAGGTGATTTAGTAAAAGTTGAATTAGGTATTGGCAAAGGAAAAAAATTATATGATAAACGTCAAGATTTAGCTAAAAAAGATGCTGAAAGACAAATTGCTTATCAATTAAAGAATAATAACAGACATTAATAATATAAGCAAAAATGAGAAGACTATTGCTTCTCATTTTCATAACTTGAACACATTGATTCATCAGCTTTTTTTGATTTACAATTTTGTGTTGGAGTTACTTGAATAGCTGTTAAAGTACACTTATTTTGATTGTAATCATTATACTTACAAGTCTCAACATTACAGTGTATTTTTTGATTTCCTTCCATATTGCATACCATTCCTTTCTCACCTTTAAGTTACACTTTTCAGTGATAATATTATGATGTGCAAATCTAAAAAAATTATTCAATACATTCTGTATTTCCATTATCTATACAATTTGTAGGTATTTCTTTGAAGCTCAGATACCAATTTATTCCATTTCTATTTTTAATTATTTCTTGTTGTCTATTTTGCAATTCGCAAAAAGTTTTTGGCGGTGGTAAAATTACTGGCTGATTTGGTATCCAATTTGCACCTGTAGAGCTTTGCGAACAATCTGCTACTTGTAATGCTTTAACAATTCTTAATATCTCTGGTATAAATCTTCCTACATTCATTGGATATATTAGTATTGTCCTTATTATTCCTTTATCATCAATTATAAATACATTTCTAACTGTTTCTGTATTACTTATATCACTTGCTATCATTCCATATTTTCTTGCTATTTCACCATTACGGTCAGCTATTATAGGAAAAGAAATTTGTATTCCAGTTCTACAGTATATATCATATATCCAAGCTAAATGAGATGAATTTGAATCTACACTTAGTCCTAATAGTTCAGTATTTATATTTTGAAAATATGTATGTGCTCTCGTAAATGCTATCATCTCTGTTGTGCATACAGGGGTAAAATCTCCAGGATGTGAAAATAGTATCAACCATTTCCCTTTGTAATCATTTAAAGAAATATTTCCACACGTTGTAACAGCTTCAAAATCTGGCGCTTTTTGACCTATTTTTACATTTCCATTCATTAATAATTCATAATCCATATTTTATCACATTCCTTTCGATTTATAATATGAAAAAAACATATTTATTGTGCAGCCAATATTTAACCAACCAAAAAACTTCTAGTATAATAAACTAGAAGTTTTTTGGCTGTGATTAGATTTTCGGCATCATATACTTATATGCTCTATCTGTTTGCTCTTTTATATATTGTATCTTTTTCATATCCGAAATTCTTTCAACAATATTAATAGTTATAGATTCATTAGAAGTACTTTGCAAAAAATACGCAGATGGAAGTTCTAACTCATCTATCTCTACCATAGCAGACTTGAAAACATATTGAGGATTTTCAAACAATTCATTTGTTGCTCCAATACCCTCATAAAGATCAAATCTTAAGAGACCATTTTCTTCATTATATGAACCTTCCAAATAATCATTGGCAATAAAGCCTTTGAATTTGTTGGCAGAAAACATTACGCCTCCTGTACCATACATATTTTCTGTCCGAATTATTACACTAAAAAATAATTCTTTTGCCATTTGTTTTTCCTCCATTTTTAATATAAAATAAAGATTTGCTACAATTTAATCTAAATACATATTAACATAAAGCAGATAAAAAGTCAATTTTATCATTTACAAAAATATCAACTTTTTACTTGCTTAATAACTCTTACACTATAACATCTAAACTATTATTTTAAACTTAAATATCCTATTTCATCCCATCGGTTATATGCTAAATTTAGACTAAATAATAATTTGGGCTTTGCCCCTGCCCTATTTTTATCAACAATGCAAGCATAATATCTTTCATCAGGATCTTTAGATTTTTGCAAATCAAAAAATGTAGTATCAACTTCTTGATTAGAATAATGAAATTCATCATACATGTCTCTTGGTATTTGTTTCATCAAACACAATGTATCTAAAACTTCTTTTACAGTCCTACTTACTGCCAAATCATTAATGTCCAAGTTTATCGGATTTGTTTTATTTTCCGTTAACTGTAATGTTGAACAAATAAATATTCCAAAATTTTGAGCTAAATTCGCTAAAATTGTTGCAGTTCTTTTTATTTCCTCACCATTTCCTATATTAGCAGTATCTGTTTTTAATGTATCATAAAATACATATTCTATTTTTTCTTTATAATAATAGTTCATAATAACTTTTTGTAACTCGTCATTTGTATGATCTGTAATATTTATAAAATAAATAGAATTTAATACTTGAGTATTTATCCAATTAGTTACAGCAATAGTCTTTTTAAAATCTGAAGAAACTTCTTCCAATCTTTTTATAAAATCCTCTCTACACTCATTTTTTTCTCTTAACACATATCCATCCTTATCTATTTTTACTATCTTAGAATCATCTGGTCTAAATTTAAACTCTAATAATTCTGTCTCAGATATATGTAATTTTTGTCCATGCAATTTTTGAATAGCAGGGTGATTCAATATTGTTGTAATAAGAGTCAACTTCATTTTTTCTTCTGACATTTCATTTGAAATTATTAATACCTTTTTTTGATGTACTAAAGAAGTGTATGCAGCTATATTCACAGTAAGTCTACTCTTACCAGCATTTGAAGGCATTGCAATTGCCATTGTTTCACCTTTTCTGATTCCTTTAAATACTTGCGTTAAAATAGGAAAAGGTAAACTCAAACCATTAGCCAAATTATTATCTCCTCTTTCTAAAAAACTTGTCAAATCTGTATTTAATACTGCTTGCTTAAATTTATCTGTTACAGTTACTTGATTTGTAGCATTTTCTACTTCTTCTATTGTCATTTTATCATAAAGTTTATAATGTGCAATTTCAACAATCTTTTTCTGAATACTCTCAATTGGCATCTCCACATATTTTTTTCTTAGCAAACATATTTTTCTTAAATCTGTATAGATTTTTTCCATATTATAATTTTTACCTGCAACATATTGTTTCAAATAATATTTTTGTTGATAAATTCCTTCTACTTCTCTTGAAAAGTTAAATTTTTGTTTTGCTATTTCTGGAGTATAGTTTCCACCCTCTGTAAATAATATACTTTTATATATATTTAATAAACTCTCACTTTCAAAATAACATTGATCAAACAAAATATAATATCTAACAATATATTTAGGTTCTGTTAATAATAAACCTATATAGACTTTTTCTAGTTCCACGTTACGCAAATCTACAGGATATTTTTCTTTATCTTTTTCTGTTTCAAAAACAAATTCTTCCTCATCTTCGTCTTGGTTATCTTCATCTTGTTCTTTTTCGTCATACATATAATTTTCTAAATCTTCTTCATTTTCTATTTCTTCTTCGTTGTCTTTTGTACTATCACCATTTTCTGTATATTCATCTTCTTTTTCAGAATATTCATCATCTTGATAATTTTCATCTGAAATAGAATTTCCAAACAAATCTTCATCTCCTAATGGTAAAAATACAGATAAATCCTCATCATCTTCATCTTTTTCAGTTTCATTGTTGGCTTCTTTTTTCTCATCTATGCCTTCCTCTTGTTGTTCATTTTTTTCTTTATTATCTTCTATTTCTGTATTTTCTTCTTCATCATATTCTTCCTGTTGTCTTTCTTTCTTTTTATTTAAGTTTTGTATAATAGATAAAGCTGTATGGAAATCTCCATCAACAATTGCTTGCTTTGCTCCTTCTATTTCTTTTTTATTATTTGGTGTAATAGGTATACTATTTAATAAATCTGTTATTCTTTTTATACTTTCCATCTATACCATTCCTCTCTAATTTGCTCCTTGTTATATTTTATATTATAAGAAAGTTCATCGAACTCCCTATAATATAAAAAATCCTAAGGTATCTTTATTATGTACCTTAGGACGTTTTTTAATCTCTCATATAATCTTTTATTTTTTTCATAAAGATACATCTTGCAACAATATCTAATACTGCATAAACAATAATTGCTATTCCTATTGTTTTTAATGCTAAAGTTGTATTTACTAAAACTGCAATTCCAGCAATAATAATTAGCATTGAACATATTAGAGTAATTGTCCAATATCCAGATTTAATATCTTTCCATACTAATGTTGTTTGGAAATCTTTTAATCCTTCTAAAATTATCCAAACTCCAAGAAAAACACTAAATATGTTTGAAATAATATTTGGACAAAGTAAAACAATTACACCTATAATAATGCCAATTAATGCCATTGTTAAAAGATAATCTTCTTTTGGTTCAGAAGTAAAATAATCTACTAGCTTTAAAAAAGCAACTATTATAAATACGGCTCCTAATAAAACAGTAATAACAGACATCATTTCATTAGGTCTTGCAACTAATAGTATTCCTAACAATACAAATACAAGTGAAATTATAATATCTGTCCAACTTGATCTTTTTAAAAACTTTTCAAACATGTTTATTACCTCTCTTTCTTTTGTGATTTTTACTTTTTATCTTATAAATGAATGACAAAAGTCCTCATTTTTTGACACTCACATCATATCACATTAAAATTATTTTGTATATATTTTTATAAAATTTTTTTAATTTTTTTATTTTCATTCTTTTTTAATTTTTACAATCATACATTTTAATAAAACAAAAACATTTATTTTTAATTTTAATAATCACTATTAATGTACGTTTTTGTATTTATGTAAAATTTGTTAACACAAATTTATACGCATCAAATTTTATTATTGAAATGAGGATCTTTTATGTTTATTTATAATATTAAAATTAATAATAGCAAAATCTTCAAGATATTTTTTATATCTGTAATTATTTTATTATTACTCATTGTTAGTATAGTAATTTTCAGAGTTTTCAACGGTGCAAGTAAAAATCCAAAAAATACTGAAATACATCAAATCAATACTTCAAATTACACCAATGTTCTAAAAGCTGTACATGATGATATTGATTCTTATGTAGGATTAAAAATACATTTTTCAGGTTATGTATACAGACTTTTAGATTTTAGTGAAAATCAATTTGTTCTAGCAAGAAATATGGTAATTTCTTCAAACTTTCAAACAGTTGTCGTTGGATTTCTCTGTGAATCTGAAGATATTAAAAATTTTTCCGATAATTCTTGGATTGAACTAACAGGTGAAATTACAAAAGGTAATTATCACGATGACATGCCTATTATTAAAGTTACTGAATTACATGGCTGTGATAAGCCAAACGACGAACTTGTTTATCCACCTGACGAAAGCTATATCCCTGTGGCAGGTGAAATTTAACACTTTTTTCATAATTACAACCTTTTTATCAAAAAATTCGTTTACTTAAATGTGAAAATATGTTACAATATAGATATATTTTAGTAGGTATCAGATTGTTATACCTAAGAAAGGAATGTAATAATGAAAGAAAACGAGAAAATTTTAATCTTAGACTTTGGTGGTCAATACAACCAACTAATTGCACGTAGAGTACGTGAATGTAATGTATATTCAGAAGTTGTACCTTTTAATATCTCTTTAGAAAAAATTAAAGAAATAAATCCAAAAGGTATTATTTTTACAGGTGGACCTGCAAGTGTATATGGAGAAGACTCTCCAAAATGTGATCCTGAAATATTTAATTTAGGTATACCTGTTTTAGGAATTTGTTACGGAATGCAATTAATGACAGCAACTTTAGGTGGAAATGTAGCAAGAGCCAATAAAAGAGAATATGGAACAATAGATGTATCAATTAATAACAGCTCCTTATTATTTAAAGGATTTGAAAACACAAATGTATTTTTAATGAGCCATACAGACTTTGTAGAAAAAGTACCAGAAGGGTTTCAAAATATCGGTCATACAGAATCATGTCCAAATGCTGCTATGGAAAATCCAGCAAAAAAACTATATGGTATTCAATTTCATCCAGAAGTAAACAACTCTGTAAATGGAACTTTAGTTATAAAAAACTTTTTATTTAATATTTGTGAATGTAGTGGAGATTGGCAAATATCATCTTTTGTAGAAGACACAATTGCTAGTTTAAAAGAAAAAATCGGAGATAAAAAAGTTTTATGTGCCCTATCTGGTGGAGTCGACTCATCTGTTGCAGCTATTTTAGTTAGTAAAGCTGCTGGAAAAAATTTAACTTGTATCTTTTTAGATCATGGTCTTTTAAGAAAAAATGAAGGTGATGAAGTCGAAAAAATCTTTAAAGAACAATTTGATATAAACCTTATACGTGTAAACTGCAAAGATCGTTTTCTTTCTAAATTAGCAGGTGTAACAGATCCTGAAAGAAAAAGAAAAATAATAGGAGAAGAATTTATTAGAGTATTTGAAGAAGAAGCAAAAAAAATCGGTACTGTTGATTTCTTAGTCCAAGGAACAATTTATCCAGATGTTATAGAAAGTGGACTAGGAAAAAGCTCTACAATAAAAAGTCATCACAATGTTGGCGGATTACCTGAACATGTTGATTTTAAAGAGATCGTTGAACCATTACGTAATTTATTTAAAGATGAAGTTAGAAAAATAGGTTTAGAATTAGGTATTCCAGAAAACTTAGTATTTAGACAACCTTTCCCTGGTCCTGGACTTGCTATTAGAATAATTGGAGATATCACAGATGACAAATTAGATATTTTAAAAGATGCAGATGCTATTTTTAGAGAAGAAATTGCTAATGCAGGCTTACACAGATCAATTAATCAATATTTTGCAGTTCTTACAAATTTAAAATCAGTTGGTGTTATGGGTGATGAAAGAACTTATGATTATACTGTTGCCTTAAGAGCTGTTGAAACTACTGATTTTATGACAGGTGTTTGGAGTAAAATTCCTTATGAAGTCTTAGAAAAAGTATCTTCTAGAATTGTCAATGAAGTTGATCACGTTAATCGTGTTGTGTATGATATAACTTCAAAACCACCAGCAACTATTGAATGGGAATAAATTTTTGTATTCAAATATAAAATTAATATAAACTAAAGGAGTAATAAAAACATTGAATTATTAATGTTTTTATTACTCCTTTAGTTTATATCTAATATAGTTTTAACAACTCCACCATCAATAAAAGTAGAAAAAATATTTTTAATAACAATCAAAGCTATTGGACCAATTAACATTCCAATAACACCAATAAATTTGAATCCTGTATACATAGCAACCAATGTAAAAATTGGATGTACTCCAATATTTTTGCTAACTAATTTTGGTTCTAAAAATTGTCTTACTATAGACATTATAATCCATAAAACCAAAATTGCTATTCCCAACTTTATATCTCCATTCAAACCACATACAATAGCCCATGGAACCATAGCTGTGCCGGAACCAAGTATTGGTAAAGCATCAACAAACGCTATTGCAATTGCTATAAGTAACGGAAATTCAATAGCAAAACCCAAAAATTTCAAAATATAAAGACCAACCAATGAAATAAAAAAAGAAATTAAAATCAATGTAGCCTCGGCTTTTAAATAACCGCCTAAAGTTTGAGTTAATTCTCTGAAATGTTTGCCAAATCTCATCATCCACGTTTTTGGAAAATGGTGTTCCATCTGATCCAACATATATATTTTATCTACACACATAAAATATAAAGCTATTACTGTAACAGAAAAATATATAGCAATTGTTGGTATTGAAGTTACAATCTTTATTAAACCATTTAAAAAGTTTCTAGCCCACATAGAAATATTTGTTAAAATATCACCTGTAGAAGTTTGTAAAACCTCTTGAATTTCAGTAGGTAATTTTATTTTTCCAAAATCCAATTTTTGCAAAAAACTTTGAAACAAATTATATATTTTCTCAATATATTCATTTAAGTCTTGTAACAAACTTGATGCTTCTGAAAATAATGTTATTATTCCCCATGTTAATAAACCTAATATTATTGCAGAAACTATAAAAAAAAGTATTATAGAACTTGTCTTCCTTGTAGCTTTTGTTTTATTCATAACCCATTTTATAGCAGGCTCCATTAATAAATAAATAATAAAAGCAATTAAAAAAGGCATGTAAAAAACAGCCAACTTGAATGTAATACATAATCCTATTAAAACAAAAATAACATATAATAATCTTTTAAAAACCTTTATCCAATATGGCATATTAATAATCATCTATCTATCTTTCCCCCACTTGTTTATATAATTATTATATGTAAAAAAAGGCAGAAATATCCGCCTTTTTTAATGTTTATACTCTTTTTTAATAAAAACGAATTTTTTATTATACCTTACAAATCTTCTATCTTAAAAAGAGTTTATAATATTAAATAATTATTCAGCATTCTTCTCATTTGGTTTGCATTCACAAATATTTTTTATTGTTTGGTTTACTTGCTGAGCTCCTAGTTCTTTATCATTGTGACACAAATCACCAATAGTTAATATTCCTATTACATGGTTATTTGTGTCACAAACAGGTAGCCTTCTTATTTGTTCCTGACACATCTTTGATTCAGCATTTGTTACTTCATCATCACCTGTACAACTACAAACATCACATGTCATTATTTCACTTATTGGAGTTGTACTAGCATTTTTATTACATGCAACTGTTCTTAATAAAATGTCTCTATCTGTAACTATTCCACATAAACAATTGTTATCATCACAAATAGGTATTGAACCTACATGATTTTTACTCATTAATTTAGCTACATCGCTTACTGTTGTTTCTGGTTTTGCACAACATACATCATCACACATACAATCTTTAACTTTCATAATAAAATACCACCTTTCAATTTTTATAATTTTATTTTTCCCAATTCAACTTTTTTTATGTTTTATACTTTTTTGAAATTTTGGTATTTATTAAAAATAATTATCTTGGTCTAACTGGTGGACGTGCTGGTGGAGGTGGCGGACCAAATGGCGGTCTCATTGGTGGACGTGGTGGAGCAGGTGGTCTAAACGGTGGTCGTGGTCTTTGTAATAACTCTCTTAATATTAAAATTTTTATCAAATCTTGTAAACCTGAGTTTTGCCTATCTCCCCTATCTTCTTTAATCTTTTTTTCGTTTTGAACTTTTAGATATATTTCTTCTGTCATTTTATTTATAATTTCTTCTGTTAATTCTCCTCTATTTTCCTGGCATTTTTCTTGAATTATTGGATATATTAATGTATATATATCAGGATAAAAATCTTCTAAATATTTATTTGTATCTCTATTGTTCATATCATTTTCAATATTATTATTTAAAAAATTTTGGTAATTATTTCTATTATCATAATTCAAATTATACATTCCATTTTGATATAATGGCTGTTTTTCCGGATATCCTAATACACTTCTTATGTACTCTTGATATATTTCATCATACATATTATAACCTCCTTCAAAGTATAATATGTACTTTATAATTTTTTGTTAAAAAATAGAAGTAGGATTTATTAAATCTCTACTCCTTATAAGTGCAAATATATTAATGCTCTACTTAAATCTTTTTCCTTTGCTTTTTTTCATTTTAGCACGGTTCTTTTTCTCTTTTTTAAATTCATTTTGATGTATATCTTCATGTTCTGTCACACCTTCTTCATAAGGCATATATATGCCACTATACACACTATTTTTATTTTTGATAAGATGTACTATTAATATTATAATTACAATTAGAATTGCTACAGCTAATATAACTATTACAAAGTTTTCTTTTATTATTTTACATGTTAAATTTACAATATTTTCCTGTTTTTTCTCTTTTGTTACAGTTATTTGATATGTTGCCATATTTTCGTCTGATTCATCTGATACAATAATAGTTATTGTATTTTCACCATCTTTCAAATTTTCATTGCCAGTTATATCTACTTTACTTCCTTCTGTTATTGGTGTTGCTACGATTTCTACACTTTCTTTGTCATCTTCTAATTTTGTATTATATTCATATACATCTTTTTTAAACTCAGGACTTAATTTTAGTCCTTCTATTTTTAATTCTGATAAACCAATTTTTTGTTCATCACTTTCTATATTTTCTCCATTTTGTTCTTCATTATTATTTTCTGTTACATCATTACTTTCCACAGTGTTTTCTGTCGTTTCTTCTCCTGTTGCTTCTTCTCCAGCTGATGAATTTGATTTTTCTCTTGTTACAGTCAATTTATATGTTTTCGTTGTTTTCCCATCTTCTGCTGTTACTTTTATTTCAAAATTGTTTTGTCCTTCTTTTAGCTGTTTTTTTCCTGTTCCTGATATTGTTTGTTTTTGATTTTGTGGTGATACTGCATATACTTCTATACTTGATACACTATTTGGCACTGTTGTTGAGTATGATGTTTTATTTGGTGTAAAACCAGAAAAATCATTTGGTTTTATTCCTAGATTTCCTAATATTGCTACTGATGATTTTGTCTGTGTATTATTTGATTGATTACTGCTTGCTTGATTGCTACTTGTTCCTTGATTTGTTTGTGTAGTACCACTATTATTTTCTCCACTGCCAGTATTTGAATTACTATTTGAGTTGTTATTTGAACTTGTTGTTTTTACTTTTACTTTAGCCCCTTGTGAGGTTGTTATCGGTCTTTCATCTTGATCTCCCAATCCACTTTTAGCAGGAGATACTACTATTGATATATCATTAGAATTAGTAGATGTTACTGTTACTTTTTTTGTATTATTTTCTAAAAAAACCGTATTAGGACTAACAGTAGCATTGTCAGCTGTAATATTTACTTGTCCATAAGCATTATTAGCTGATATTGTTAATGTAAAAGATTCACCTTTGTTTATTTCACTTTTAGATGTTCCTATCACAAATCCTCCCGCTGCATAAGCTTTATTCTCAAATAAAATACATGCTATCATCACTGCTAAAAAAATTATTTGCTTTATATATTTTTTCATTTTTATTCATCCTTTCATATTGTAAATATTGTATAGCTTTATTTTAATTCTATCTTTTTTGTACCCATTATATAGTTCATTATTCTTATATAATCAAATGAGTTTACTATTCCATCATTATTAGCATCTGCTGCTTCTTTTTCATAACTATTTAACTGCTTTCTACCCATTATATAATTCATTACTCTTATATAATCAAATGAATTTACTATTCCATCTGCATTAGCATCACCTTTTTTTATGACCGTATAGGTATCCTTTACTATAAAATTTGTAGCCATATTATCATTTTCACCATTTAAAAAACTTCCGTCAGCTTTAGTTATTTTTACGCTTCCCCCAAAAGCTTCTAAGATATCCTTTGCTATTGCATCTGGTGACACTTTGATTATCTTTTTTTCATCATTTATTAATACTTTAGCTGTATTATGATATTTATTCTCGTTATTATTTGAGTTATTATTTGAATTATTACCATTGCTATTATTATTGTTATTATTGCTACCATTTGTAGTATTAATAGGAACTAAATATAATTTATAATCAGTTTCATAATCAAAAGTTTCTCTAGGAGCATAACCTACATTTCCATTAGCCTTTTGGATTTTATCCCAATAAGCACCATTGATTTTAGTTGTACCTTTTTCTAATCTTGCAACAATTTCATTTTTCCATAACCAATCCACTTTTGTACTATCTTCTGGTGCTTTTCTTAATTTTAAACTAGTTGTCACATTTATCTTTACCAAATCTGCACCAGATGTCGCTGTAGAATTTCCATCTGGAGTTAAACACGCTTTAGGAGGCATATTTTTAAATACAGGAATTATAAAAGTATGTTTAGAATCATAAGATTCAATATCTAAATATGTATTTCTTAAAGTTGCACTTTCTGTTTTTGCTGCAAACAAATTTTGTTGATATTGATGTGCAAATGTTGATTTTTTTGTAACATTAAACTTTTGAAAATATAATGTATTTTGACCAATTTTAATATATTCATTTGCAATTAGATCTACTCCACCAGAAATTGACTTTTCTAATGTATCCCAACCTTTCTTTTTAGCATAAGCTAAACCATTTGCTATAACCTGTTCACTTGTACTTCCACTAGCACCAAAATTAAACGCATTATAATATCCTGTCTTTCCAGAAATCAATTCAGAACCGCTTTTTCCCTGTTCTTGTATTAATCTTGCAACTATATAATATGCATTTACACCTTTAGTATTTGCAATATTAGTTATCTCTTGTTCACGACCTTGCAAAAATGTTCCATTTGTCATCTTTTTTACAATATTCACATCAGAACCTGTTGATGTTAGTTCCTCAAATTGAAAAATATCTGCTTCATTTATAGAATTACGAGGATCCATCATATATTCAATACCTGACTTAGAAGCACATCTCCAACTTCCATTATCATAAGCCTTATCTACACCACATATATTACATATCCATGAAGAATTATGAGTTTTTGGTACCAAATTTTTAGGAGAACTTCCATGTCCTAAATATTCTTTTCCTATTGCTTCATTCCAATCTATATCTGTATACAATATTTTAAAACTCCAATTTGGATGTTTAGTCTTCAATTGTTGTATTTGCTCTTTCACACCTGGATATTTTGATGAATCTATACTATTTATATCTTCTGATATTGTTTGATTTACTGCAAATACCTGATTTACGTTTACCATAGCAAAAAAAATATTGCTTATAATTAAAATCAAAAAAATAATTGCAAATATTTCTTGTTTTTTTATGCTCTTATTTTTCATGCGTACTCCTCCAAACTTTTCCCTTAATAATCGATTTTATTATATCATTGCCCATTTTTTTCGTCAACAAAATTTGACCTTTTTACCAATTTGTAACATTTTTGTAATATTAATATCTTTCCAAAATAAATAAACTATGTTATAATATCAAAGAAAAAAACTCCCAATATTTTTATGGGCAGAAAGAGGAAAAATATGTGTGAATTATTAGCCCCTGTGGGCAATTTTGAATGTCTAAAAGCAGCTGTACAAAATGGTGCAGATGCTGTATATTTCGGTAGTAGCTCTTTTAGTGCAAGAGCTTTTGCAAATAATTTTGACAATAATGAATTAGTAAAAGCAATTGAATATGCAAAATTACGAGGTGTAAAAACACATTTAACACTAAACACCCTTTTAAAAAATTCCGAATTAAAAGATGCATTACTACTTGCTAAATACGCCTATGAATCTGGAATAGATGCACTTATCGTTCAAGATCTAGGATTAATTTCTCTATTACAAAAAGAATTACCAGACCTACCTTTATATGCAAGTACTCAAATGACTATTCACAATTTAGAAGGTGTTTTAGAATTACAAAAAATGGGATTTCAACGTGTTGTATTATCTCGTGAACTTTCTATGCATGAAATAGATTATATCTGTAAAAATTCTGATATAGAAATAGAATGTTTTGTACATGGTGCTTTGTGCATCTCATATTCTGGCCAATGCCTATTTTCTAGTTTAGTAGGTGGACGTTCTGGAAACAGAGGCAAATGTGCTCAAAGTTGTAGACTTCCTTATTATTTACTAGAAAACAAAAAAAAAATAGACAATGGGTATTTATTAAGTACACGTGATTTATGCAGTTTACAATATTTACCACAACTAATTTCCGCTGGTGTAAAAAGTTTCAAAATTGAAGGCAGAATGAAAAGCCCAGAATATGTAGCAATAGTTACAAAAATATATAGAAAATATATTGACTTAGCAAATGAATGTATAGAATCTAACAATTTAGAAAATTACATTATCGATTCAAAAGACATCAAAGATTTAATGCAAGTTTTTAATAGAGGTGGATTCTCTAATGGTCACATTGATAATTCAGCAAATAAGAATTTAATTTTCAAAGAAAAACCAAATAATATGGGACTATTTTTAGGAATTGTAGAAAAATACAATCCTAACAAAGGACATATTACAGTAAAGTTAAATGAACAAATTTCAATCGGTGATACTATATCACTTCAAAACGAAACCGGTTCATATACAATCTCTGAACTATTAAAAAAAGATAAAAATATCACTGAAACAAACATTGGAGATACTGTCACAGTTGGTAGAATGAAGGGCAATATAAAATCTGGAGACAAAATTTATAAAATATCATCTAAAAAATTGTCAACTGAAGCAAGAGAAAGTTTTTCTAAAGAACACAAAAAAACTATGCTTAATGCAACAATCACAATAAAAAAAGACAAACCAATATCAATGCAAATAACACCTTCTTTCCAATTACCAGAAATCTACCAAAAAATGAATATAAAAGTAGAACTTCCTGAAGCAATACCAGTTGAAGCAAAAAATCGACCACTAGAAGCTGAAAATATTATTTTACAAATTACAAAAACTAACAACACTCCATATCAATTCAAAAATATAAAAGTAAACCTTGATGATGGTCTATTTTTGCCTAAAATCAGTATGCTAAATGAATTACGAAGAATAGGACTCCAAAAAGTTGAAGAATTTGCGTTATCAAACATAAGACGCCAATCCCCTACAAATTTTCAAAACTTTGATATAGTCCAATTTAAAAAATCAGAATTATTGGCTAATTCAAAAAAGCCTAAAATTTCTGTATTATTAAACATTTTGAACAAAGAATTTAACTATACCTTGCTAAATAAAAACATTTCTAATATTTATATACCATTAAAATATTTTACACTAAACAATTATGAAAATACTATAAAATACTTATCTGACAATTTTAATACTTATATATACATACCAACAATAGTAAAAGCTAATTACAGAAATTTGATAATTTCTAATATAAATAAAACATTACAAAATTTCAAAATCAAAGGATTCGTTATCTCAAATATTGGAAATTTAGAATTATTAAACATGTTAGATATCGTTCTTTCAAACTTTGAAATTATTGCAAACTACACTTTAAATGTTTATAATTTAAGTACTGTTGAAAAGCTAAAAAATCTTGGCATTAATACTTTTACCCCATCTGTCGAATTAGATAAAAATACTCTTATAAATTTATGTAATTATAATATATTATCAAAAGAGCTAATTGTTTACGGCAATATACCTTTAATGAATACTCGTTATTGTCTACTAGGTAAATCAAATTCTTGCTATCCAGAATGTACTACAAAATGTACTTCTAATAATAAATACGAATTGCAAGATAGATTAAATATGAAATTTAAAATTTTACCTGATAATACACAAACAGTTACTACTATTTACAATTGTAAAACACTATCAATTTCTCCAGAACCATTTTTAATAGATTCTGCTAGAATTGATATATTAGACGAAAATATTGATACTATTAATAATATTGTTAGTAATGTACTTAGTAATAAACGTTGTGAAGGTAAAGATTTCACAAATGGTAACTTAAATCGCGAAATATAATTTTTTTATTATTGATATATTTGGATTTTAAAAAACGCCCAAATGCACTAATAACATTCGAAAATCAAAAAGTTTCCCATAACAAATATGAGAAACTTTTTGATTTTCCTTATTCTTTTTTCTGAACAGTTGTAATATACTTTCCTGTCCAATCATAAATATCTTTACAAGCATTTTTTGATTTAGTATCTTTCTCACCATATAAGAAATCATCTAAACTACGAATAAAATCATATTCTACAGGCATAATCTCTTTTAATCCATTTTTCTTAGACAAGTCAATCAAGCCTTTTTTATTTGTTTCTTTATTGTGAACTACATAATACCATTTTGAATCTGATACATATATTTTTCCTTCAATTTTTCCAGAAATCTCATACCTTTTTAAATTTCTAATATCAAAAATATATTTTTTTTGACCAACTTCTAATTCAAAAAAGTTAACAAACAATTTCCAAGAAAAATCATAAAAGTTTTCAAAAGTATAGATAACATTCCCTTTCAAATCAAAAATAACTATCTTATTCTTTTTGATGTCTAAATATCTTCCTCCTGTATATGCAATAATACAATTGTTATATCTTTTTACATTATCAAATTCCAAATGATATTTATCTCTGCCGTCTGACATATCATAAATTTTCCATTTATTTTTATAATGTAAAACAAGTATTTTTTCTGTTATAATAAGTGATTTATTCTCTGCTACCCTGTCCGTCATACCTATAAAAGTTCCATCTTTCATATAACATTCAGCAGTATAATAATCCTGCACTATAATTACACTATCATAATATATAAGAGACGAGTTTCCATTACTTAATTTAAGATTTCCAATCATTATATCCGACTGTTCAATTTTAGATTCCCCTTCTCCACTAATATTAATAGTTTTTATAGTTTCACCATTCAAATTAAAAGTTTCTATTTCTCCTGTATTCGTCCGAGTTTCATAACAATCACACTCAGCTTCAACTTTATTGGTAATCAGACTATATATATAATACTTTTCATCATTTTTATATATTAAATAGTTTTCTAATTCACCAACCAGTTTATATTCTCTTGAATCACTGGTGTCAAGAGGCTCTTCACTTTCAGTATTTCCGAAATTATAATATTCTGTACATATATAACTTCCATCAATTATACTATACAAGAATCTTCCATTCCGTCCCTTGGAAACCTGGATATATTTTCCTGATAAAACATCTAACCAGTCACCTTTTTGCAATTTAAAATCTTCTAATCTCATAGTTATTTCTCCTTTTCTTTTGATATTTATGATTTTTATGCAAAGCGCTTAGCTTTATGTTACTTATTTTACCATTTTTCTTAATTATTGTCAACCAATTCGTAATTTATTTATACACATACCTCCACACATCTATATGCATGTTAATTAACTAATTATTTATTCATTTCACCACTAGAAAGTTTTATAATTAAATCCATATTATCATCTTTAGCAGCTTTATTTTTTCTTATAGCTCCACATTTTTTACAACGAAATACAATAACATAACCCTTTTTGCTATTAATTTCAAGTCCAATAGGCTCTAATATACCATGGCACAGCTCCTCCCTATCCCCCGGATTTTTATCAACATGCTTAGAATGTAAACAATATGGACAATGATTTCTGCAAGAATATCCCAATTTTTTCACCTTTTTACCACAATTTTCACACACAAATTCTTCATCTATTTCAGTAAATTTTCCTTTTTCTAACATTCTTTTTCCTTCCCTTAGATGTTTTCGGGGCCGGACTCAAAAAACATCTCCAATTATATTTTTATACAATAATACTTAATTTTTATTACAATTAAGGGTGTTTTTTGAGTCCGGCCCCGAAAACACCCTTAAATTTATTTTTTCTTATATTCTTCTAAAGCTTTTGCTATTTGATCTGGACAAGAAGTTCCTCTTGAGCCACAATCAATACCTTTTAATAACTTTATAATATCATCTATCTTTTTATTTTCAATCAGTTTTGCTACACCTACTGTATTTCCTGGACAGCCTCCAATTATCTTTAAACTTTTTACTACATCTCCATCTATTTCAAAAATCATTTCATAAGAACATACTCCTTCTGGTTGGTATCTATATTCCATATAATTTCACCTCTTTTCATAATGCTTTTTTATTTTTTCCATTTCTAAGGCGTTTTTTGAGTTATGCCCTAAAAACACCTATAAATTTTCAAGCATTTCTTTATATTTTCTTAGTTTTTCTTTTTCTTCTTCTATTTTAGCTACTGGTGCTTTATTAACAAATCCTGGATTTGATAACATCTTTTCACATCTTGCTACTTCAGATTCTAATCTTTGTTTTTCTTTTTCTCTTCTTGCTTTTTCTTCATCTAGATTTATTAATCCTTCTAAAGGCATATATAATTGAACATCATTTCCTAATATGCTTATTGCATTTTCTGGAATTCCCATTTTATCTTTTTGTACAATTATTTTTTCTCCAAAACCTAGTTTCATTAAAAATTCTTTTGATTCCCAAATTTCATCTTCATATTTTTGTGTTACAAATATTAATTTTGCTTTTTTTGATGGATGTATATTTTTTGTTGCTCTTATATTTCTTATTTCAACTATTATATCTTTTAAGTTTTCCAATGTCTTTTCTGCCTCTTCATAATTTGTTTCTTTCATAGCCTTTGGCCATTCTGAAATAATTATTTCTTTTTTATCTTCTTCATTTTCTGCAACAAATGTCATTAATTCATCATAAATTTTTGTTGTTACAAATGGCATAAATGGATGTAATAATTTCATTGATATTTCAAATACATAAGATAATACATAACATGCACTTATTTTTTCATCTTTATTTTCACTATATAAACGTGGTTTTACAATTTCTATATACCAATCACAAAATTCATTCCATATAAAACTACAAATCTTGTCTAGTGCTACACCTAAATCATAATTTTCAATATTAATAGTTACTTCTTTTACCAATTTATCTAATTTACTTAAAATCCATTTGTCTTCTAATTTTAATTTATTTGTTTTAAATTTATTAGATTTAGCATTATAGTTTTCTTCACCAAATTCGCAAATTTCTTCTTTTGATACCATATTCATCATTATAAATTTAGCTGCATTCCAAATTTTATTTGCAAAATTTGAGGCTTGTTCTAATTTCTCTGGCATATATTTTATATCATTTCCCATTGTTGTTCCTGATATTACAGAATAACGTAAACTATCTGCTCCATATTGTTCTATAATATCCATTGGATCTATTCCATTTCCTAATGTCTTTGACATCTTTCTTCCTAAACTATCTCGTACCATTCCATGTATTAAAACATCTTTAAATGGTTTTTGTTTTGTACATTCTAGTCCTGATGTTATCATTCTTGATACCCAGAAAGTTATAATATCATATCCTGTTACTAATGTATTTGTTGGATAGAACATTTTGTAATCTTCTGAATTTTCATCTGGCCAACCCAATGTTGAAAATGGCCATAATGCTGAACTAAACCATGTATCTAATGTATCCTCATCTTGATGTAATTCTGTGCTTCCACATTTCTCACATTTTTCCGGTTGTGTTTTTGATACATTTATATGTCCACATTTTTCACAATAATATGCAGGTATTCTATGTCCCCACCATAACTGTCTTGATATACACCAATCTTGAATATTTTCCATCCAATTAAAATATAATTTTTCATATTTTTTAGGTATGAATTTTATTTCACCATTTTTTACTGCTTCTATTGCTGGCTTTGCTAGTTCTTCCATTTTTACAAACCATTGATCTGATATTTTAGGTTCTATTGTATTTTTACATCTTTCACATTTTCCTACATTATGAATATATTTCTCTTCTTTTACTAATGCTCCGATTTCTTTCAATTTTTCAACTATTGCTTTTCTTGCATCTAGTAATTCCATGCCTTTGTATTCTTCTACTAAATCACCCATTTTAAAGTTTTCATCAAATACTTCTATAATGTCCAAGTTATGTCTTAAACCTGCTTGATAATCATTCATATCATGTGCTGGTGTTATTTTCACACAACCTGTTCCAAATTCTTTTTCTACAAATCTATCTGCAATAATTGGTATTTCCTTATTCATAATTGGTAAAATACAAGTTTTTCCAACTAAATCTTTATACCTTTCATCATCCGGATGTACTGCTACTGCTGTATCACCTAACATTGTTTCTGGTCTTGTTGTTGCCACTATAATATAACGTTCTTTTGATGATTTATCATTTTCATCCTCTTTTATTTTATAACGTATATGCCATAATTTTGTTTCCTCTTCATGATATTCAACTTCAACATCTGAAATAGTTGTATTACAGTGTGTACACCAGTTTACCATTCTTTTTCCCTTATAAATTAATCCTTTATTATATAAATTCACAAATTGCTCTAATACTGCTTCTGACAAACCTTCATCAAGTGTAAATCTACGTCTATCCCAATCACATGAACATCCTAATTGTTTTTGTTGTTCTTGTATAGTTCCACCATATAAATGTGTCCAATCCCACGTTTCTTCTAAAAACTTTTCTCTTCCTAATTCATGTTTTGTTTTTCCTTCTGCTTTTATTTTTTGAACTACTTTCATCTCTGTTGATATTGAAGCATGATCTGAACCTGGTAACCATAATGTGTTATATCCTTGCATCCTTTTAAAACGTATTAAAATATCTTGAATTGTCCCATCTAATGCATGTCCCATGTGTAACTTTCCTGTTACATTTGGTGGTGGCATCATTATACAATAACTTGGTTTTAGTTTATCCATACTTGGTTTAAAATATCCTTTTTCTTCCCAATCATTATATATCTTTTGTTCAAAATCTTTTGGGTTATATTTTCCCTCTAATGTACTTTCCATAATATCCTCCTTTTCCAGTTTTAACCACAATAATTTTTTAAAGCATTCTAATATACAAAATAATATCCTCTCATATATACAACAAAACCCTTATACATAAATCAACTATAATCTACGTATAAGGGCGTTTTATCGCGGTACCACCTTATTTTATTTATACATTACAAATAAAATTCATAATGTTATAATAATCTCTTTTAGTTTTAACGGTCCAACCGAATATGTTTACTATTATTTCTACATATCAGCTCAAAAGCTACATTCTATCTGCCTTTTGTTTAAGAAGTTTCCAGCCTATGACTTCTTTTCTCTAATAACAACAATTCATCACTACAAAAATTTTATCCTTATAAAAATTATATGTTATTAAACAAGTACAAATATACTCCTCTTTTTCAAAGCCTTTATATTATAATACCATTATTTTATATTCATTCTACACTTTTGTCAATAGTTTACATAGCTTTTTTGTACAATTTTATAAATCCTTCCACATCTACTTCTCTAGGGTTACCTGGTTTACAAGGATCTTCCATAGCTTTTTCAGATAGCATTTCTAAATCTTCCAATTTAGCACCATAATCAGAAATAGTTTGTGTAATACCAACTTGTTCTGCCAAATCTCTTACTATATCAACTAAAGTTTTGATTGTTTCCTCTTTAGTATATTTTTCTGCTGGATATCCTAGAGCTTTTAATATATCTTGATATCTTTCATAACATACCTCACCATTAAACTCTAAAACTGTAGGTAGTAACATTGCATTTGCTATTCCATGTGGTGTATCATATACAGCACCCAATTGATGTGCCATTGAATGACAAATTCCTAAACCTACATTTGAGAATCCCATACCTGCAATATATTGAGCCATTCCCATAATATTTATAGCTTTTTTATCTTTTTCATTAACAGCTGCTGCTAAATTTGCAACTATTAATTGAATTGCTTTTATATGGAACATATCTGACATTTCATTATGTGCTTTTGTTATATATCCTTCTAATGCATGTGTTAAAGCATCCATTCCTGTTGCTGCTGCTAAAGATTTTGGCATTGATGCCATTAATTCTGAATCAACAATTGCAACAATTGGAATATCATTAGGATCTACACATACCATTTTTATTTTTCTTTCTTCATCTGTTATAACATAATTTATTGTTACTTCAGCAGCTGTTCCAGCTGTTGTTGGTAATGCTATTATTGGCATTCCTCTATTTATTGTATTTGATGCTCCATTTAATGATTTTATATCTGCTCTATCCGGATTTGTCATAACTATAGAAATTCCCTTTGAAGTATCTATGCTTGAACCTCCACCAACTGCAACTATTACATCAGCACCAGATTTTTTGCATGCTGCAACACCATCTGTTACATTTTTAATTGTTGGATTTGGTTTTATCTCATCATATAAATCATATACTATTCCTGCATCACTTAATATTTTTTCAACTTTTGCTGTTACACCAGCTTCTACTAATGATTTATCACTTACTAAAAAAACTTTTTTAAAATTTCTTTTTTGAATTTCTAATGCTAAATTTTCTCTTGCATTATCTCCAAAATAAGATGTTTCATTTAATACAAATTTAATTGCCATTTTATTTCATTCCTCTCTTTTTATTTTAAACCGAATTGTAATTCTTTTTCAATTATAATATGTTTTTTAAAACAATAGTCTTAATCCTAGACATCTCTTGTAATGTAGTAGCAACACCCTCATTTCCAATTCCAGAATGTTTCCAACCACCAAAAGGCATCTCAAAAGATCTAAAGAAACTTGCTCCATTGATGATTGCTCCACCACATTCTAATTTATCAGCTATTTTCATAGCCCTTGAATAATCTTTAGAAATAACGCAACCACACAATCCATAAGAAGATTGATTAGCTATCTCTATTGCTTCTTCTTCACTCTCAAATCCAATAACAGAAATAACTGGTCCAAAAATTTCCATATCCTTAGCCACTTCCATATCTTTTGTCACATTATCCAAAATTGTTGGATAATAATAAGCATCTTCTCTTTTTCCCCCGCAAACTACTGTAGCACCTTCTGCTACCATTTTATTAACTTGTTCTTCTATTCTTTTAGCAGCATTTATATTAATCATTGGGCCCATATCAGTATCTTCTTGCATTGGATCCCCAACTTTTAGATTTGATATAACTTCTTTCATTCTGTCTATAAATTCTTGTTTTCTTGAATTATGAATCAAAAAACGTTTACTAGCACAACATACTTGTCCACCATTATATAATCTTCCCCATATTGTTTCTTTTACTGCTAAGTCCATATCTCCATCCTCTAGGAATATAAAAGCATCATTTCCACCTAATTCTAGCATTACATGTGTCAAATTTTGTGAAGCTGTTCCCATTGTTTGAATACCTGCAGCTGTTCCACCTGTTAGTGATACTAGATGTACTTTTGAATTTCTAGCCAATGCTTGGCCTACAACTGGGCCATCACCTGTCAATACTTGTATACATCCTGCTGGTACTCCAGCCTCTATCATTAATTTTACATATTCTATTAATGTTAAAGGATTATAATTTGATGGTTTTACTATTATTGCATTTCCCATTAATATTGCTGGTGGCACTTTTTGACAGAACAAATCACTTGGAAAATTAAAAGGTATAATTGCTGCAATAACACCTATTGGATATCTTTTTGTTATTTGCATTGTTTTTTCATTTCCTGCTTCAGAGCCTACTGGAATACTTGTATCATATAAATGTTTTGCTTTTTCTATAAATCCTCTAACACCTATACGTACATTAGCAATTTCTCCTCTTGCTTCTTTTATTGGTTTTCCAGTTTCATTTGACAATAATATTGCCAATCTTTCTTTATTTTCCTCTACTAGATCTACAAATTTATATAATTTTTCAGCTCTTTCATATATTGATGTTTTAGCCCATTTTTTTTGTTCTATTTCAGCAACTTTTGCTGCTTCCTCAACATCTTGTTCTGTTACATTTGGAACTGTATCTATTAATTCTTGTGTGGCTGGATTTACCACTTCAATTGTTGCCCCATTTGATGCATCTTTCCATTCATATCCTATTAAATTCTTCACTGTAGTTCCCTCCTTTTTTAAACTATAGCTCTTAGTAATATCAAAATCAGTTTGATTTATTCTAGAAATTTCACTTTCTATTTTCAATTGATTTTCATAACTAAATTCTTCTCTCTTTTGTGGTTTTTCCCCTTCTCTTCACTTAGAAAAACCTGTAAATGAAAGCATTAAACCACCTGTTGTATTTGCTCCATGATCTTTTACTCCATACTCACCAAATGTAAATGCTGCAATAAATGGTACTCCATGAGCCTCTTTCTTTAATAATTCTGCTACTTCATCTATTCTTTCTCCTATAGCTAGTCTTCTACCTCCACAGTGAATAAATAAATATGCACCTGCTTCTGTTCCTTTATTTTCTAATTCTTTATTTACTTCTTTTGCTGTTTTTCCTGTTGCTTTTATCAATTCATCAACACTTGCTTCCATTTGAATTACCGCTGTATTTACAGCTAAATTTGCTCCTATATTCATAGAACCATCATCATTTGCAAACATTGGATGACGTATTGCTATTAAATCTCCTAATCTATCTTTTACACCTAATGGTGCAGTAACTGTCTCCGCTAATAGATTTGCTCCTTCTAAATCTTTTAATTTTTTTCCTGTCCATTTAGCATATTTTTTAACTGCTGGTTCTCCATCTATTTCTACTAATGTTCTTTTTCCTTTAATTTTTGTTATAATTCCACTATTTATTGTTTCATGATATGCACCTGTATATACATTTGACATTTTTTTATCTGTGTAGAAAAATGCTACAGCAACTCCATCTGCAAATACTTGGTCATTTGTATATATACTCCATTTTCCCTCTACTGTATTATCAGCAGCACTTCCTCCAAATATTGGAACTCTACCTATAACATCTTCTATTCCTTTAATATAATCCTCTTCTTCTGCTGGTGATGCTACCATATAGAAATATGCTGGACTATCTGTTCTTCCTGCTTTTTTCATTGCTTCTTTTGCTACCATTTGTCCTGTCAATCTTGCTTCTTCTTTTTTTGGTGAACTTGCTACTCCGACTGTTAATTCTGGATCTCCTAATGCTAAAATTCCTGTAAATCCATTCTCACTTGATATAAAGCCATCTGGTGTTATGATTCCTGCACTTGATGTACATCCTATAATTGGTGCTGTTCCTAATTCTGCTTTTGCACCTTCCAATACTTTTGAAACATTACTATCTACTGATGTGAATAAAAATGCTACTTTTGTTTGTATTAAATCTACTACTGCTTTTTTTGCAGCTTCCTTTCCTTGTGTATAGCTATCTGTGTTTGTACTCCATGATACGTTTGATTTTAACATATTCATTCCTCCTTCGTTTTTTATTATTTCCAATTATACCAATAATATTTTATTTTAACAATAGATTTATTAAAAACGTAATATAATTGTAATAAAACCTCGAAAATTTTTAATTTTTTCGAGGTTTATCTGATAGTGTATTATATATTGTGTAAATTTTAATAGAATAAAATTGACACACTAATCTTGACAAGGTCCATTTTTATGTTGGAAAAAAACTACATTTTTATTATCTCATAAACACTCAATGTTTTACAATATCTATTTTTGCACTTTTTTTATTGTTCTATTTCCAACT
>OKRZ01000107.1_pt1 | contig 51980 bp, 57 predicted proteins | sample 1601141 | NCBI WGS metagenome assembly OKRZ01 (sample SAMEA3541524, study PRJEB24748) | human gut metagenome | biome: human gut; feature: human-associated habitat; material: faeces | place: China | collected 2012
AACGCTGAGGGTTCGATTCCCGGAGCGTTCTTTTATTTTTATGGATTTTACATAAGAAAAAGCTGCAACGAAATTAATTCATTTCGTTACAGCCCCCCTTTTTGTGTTGAGAAACTGATGAAATTCAGAAATTAAGCTATACCTTATATTCTCAAATAATGGAAGAGGAAAATTAATTTTGATATGCCTTTAAAGTTCAAATATTTTGGTATAATGATTATGAGAAATAGGATGAGGAGAATAATACTATGTTTAAAATTTTGTTTCCATCAAGTCTAATGGATTCTAATGAAGTGGATTTGGCATTAAAAAATGAGTATAATACCGCCATTCGAGCTGGATTTGATGTGCTATTGTTTGATCAAGAACAATGGTATATGTATCAAGTCTTGAAGATGAATATAACAAATATGGGTGAAGAACCCATCAAAGTGTTATTTAGAGGATTTAGGATGCAGCCTAGTGCATATCGAGAATTTAGCGTTCAATTGAAGTATTTAGGTTATCATTTACTAATTGAACCAAATGAATATGAGTATATGTACGCATTCCAGAAGATATATTCAACACTTAGAGAAGATTGTGTACCAATCATACGTTTTCCAATGGACACCCTGATTGATGTTGAATTTATAAAGCACAAATTAGGAAAATTTATGATAAAGGACAATACGATTTGTGTTAAGGAATGCGGCTTTCCAGCTTTCTTTGATCAAAGTACAACACAGGAAGAATTCGATTCTTGGATCACAAGATTGAGTAAATACCATAAGGATATGTCTACAGGTGAATTGTATGCGGAAAAGTATTATGATGACATTCAAAATGTATGTCGTGTCTTCTATTATAAAAACATGCCTTTGTGTACGACTAACGATAGTGTACAGCCACCTGTTGAGTTGATACATAAATATGAAGTGTTAAATAGTCCTTTCTTTACAATCGATTTTGCCCAATTCGAAAATGGAACATGGAAAATTATAGATTGTAAGGATGCTCAGATTTCACTTGTTTCTAACGAACCAGAAAAATTATATTATAGCTTAAGCAATAACTCCTAAATAGGAGTTTTTTCTTTTCATTTCATAAACATCACAATTCAGACTCTTTATAATTAAAAGAGCTATTCGTGAACCTTCTGAAAAAAGGATGATATCTTGAGTTCCCAAAGATTCCGATTTTGAAAGAGGAGGATGTCTTATGTATATATATTGATGTTGTCATGGTTTTATTGGCTTTAGTTGAATTACTAAAAATCACATTGATGATTATAGAAAAATGTAAAAGACACTAGTTCACCCAACACCAACGGATTAAACTAGTGTCTTTACATTAGAAAATTCAGAGTGGCCACTGTATCCAGTAGTCTTTCTGTATGTGTACCATATCGATTTATTGCGGCTTATGCAAATGAATTGTATTAACAAGTTTGCATACGCCATCACTTAGTAATTCGATATTTTCTTCATTAAAAATGATATCTCTTGAGGTGTGAATTCGATCGAGATAATAGAATAAACCTTTCTTAAGACTGCAGACTCCATATGCACATTTAAAGTTGAAGTTGTCAGATGGATAAAATCCAAATCCTTTGTTCATGTGTACATTTATATAATTTGTAGATGCAAATGCTTTTATAATAACTTCATGTTTTGATTGATCATTTTTGATTTGTTTTGTCGGAAAGAAAAATATATCATTGGCATCGGATACACAATCAAAATTAATGATAAGTTTATTCTTAATATATTCCTTATATTCTTTCGCAAAAGCAGCAGAACCTAATAAACCTAGTTCTTCATTGTCAAATAAAACAAAACATATTTCATCTCTGAAATCTTCTGGTAATTTGATGGCAGATTCAATGATCGTAACGACACCACTTGTATTATCATTTGCAGTATGTTTATTTGCCTTTCCAAACAACATCCAAATCATAATAATTAACCATGAAATAGAAGAAGCGATACTAAGTTCAAACCCATTGAATAGACCTGTCCAAACAAATAATTTAATGAAAACAATATTTATTAAGAATATAAGAATCAAAACGCAAATAATAATGGCTAATTGTGACAAAATCAGTCCAAACAAGTTATTAGGCACAATTAAATTGGGAAATGGTAAGACCGCCTGTGTATCATAGTGAGCTGTACAGAATATCTTAGCTTTTTCCATATTACCAATAATTATATTATTATTTATCCCTTTATTTTGAATTCTGGGGCAATACCCATATTGATTGAGTTCATGAATTATATATTTACGAAATTCCTCTTTTTGTTTTTTTGTTTTACGAACCTGATAATAATCAAGAATTTTACAACTTATTTCATTCATTTTTATTTCTCCTCATATAATTTAAGTTTATCATAATGTAAGCATCCGAGTATTGTCTACTTAGCATAATAATATGAATGATTTTCGTACATTTATAATGTAATTTGAAAATTCAAGATGAATTTGTCTAATTTGACGAAAATAAGCTGAATTAGATCAGATAGATGCAATCGTAAGAAATGTTGCACGCTTAATGTTGTTTTCACATAGGCTCTTTATAATTAAAAGTGCTACTGGATGTAGTAACGGTGAACCCTCTGAATGAAAAGGATGATATCTTGAGTTCTCAAAGATCCCGATTTTGTAGGAGGACGTGTTGTATGTATATTTATCTATACATTGATGTAGCCATGGTTTTATTGGCATTAGTTGAATTATTAAAAATCACATTATTAATTATAGAAAAATGTAAAAGACACTAGTTCACCCAACACCAACGGATTAAACTAGTGTCTTTACATTAGAAAATTCAGAGTGGCCACTGTATCCAGTAGTCTTTCTGTATGTGTATTATATCGATTTATTTAGATTTATGCAATAGAATTAAAGAGTGTAGAACAAAATGACTGGTTCACCTAAATGGATTCAACTAGTGTCTATATATTTATTTTTCAAGCATTTCCATATAATTTACGTTGACATATTGACTTGATAAAGGTTCATCATCGATTTTAGCCTTTAAGAAGAATTGGTCTACATCCTCATAGTTTTTATCGTCCATAGAAATATAGAAGTAATCATCTTCATATTTGGCTTCAACAATATGCTCTTGATTATGTATTTCAATTAATATTTTACAAGGAGATTGAAGAGCATAGTATAGATCAAAAAGGTCCATATAATCCGGATCAAATTGAATAAGGGAATAGAGATCCTTCACAATGTTTTTCATGATAGTAAGATCTCCAAAAAAGTCTGAATAGATCAATCTTTGAGATTGGAATTCTTTGGCAATCAATAATAATTGTATAGCCTGATCTTCATTGCCTTCTTCAACATAGATTTTGGCTAGACGAGAATAGATTTCGGGAACCGGATCAAATGTGTTGGTCGCACCTTGAATCAATGGATACAAGCCTTTAATAATTTGGACATACTTTGTATAATCCTTCGATACATAATATCCATTCTTATACATATCTGCCAGTTTATAAGCTGCAATAACATCACCTAGATCACTTGCCAGCTTATAATAATGGAATGCTTTTTCATAATCAGGTTGCCCAACTCTTCCATAATAGTAGATATTACCTAGACATTCATAGGCATCTACATTGCCTTGTTTGGCAGCCATTAAATAATATTCTTCCGCAAGATCAAACTGTTTCTGTTCATGGTACCAGCCGCCAAGCTCGACCATATATTCTGTTTCGTTTGTTTCTTTTATTAAAAATTCTAGTGCATCCATAAACGCAATATCATCCTCATATTTAGGGTGAACAAGATCATAATAATCGTCTAGAATTTGTTTTGCGCTTTCAATAGTTAATGCCATAACACACCTCAAATACATTATAAGAAAAAACCGATTTGAGGCAACAAGAAATTTCATTTGTCAAAATCAAAGGAATGCTTATAATTAATATAAACACATTATCAAGGAGGCGTTTAAATGGTACGTATTTTAGAGCATGCGAATCGCTATAGTAAGAAGGATGTATTTGAATATTATAAAAGAACATGTCAAAACGATTATTGGGATTATGATTCGATGACGCGTAAAGAGATGTTTGAGCGCATGATCGAAACATATACACCTGATTATTTGATTTCTATTTGTACATCATGGGAATTAAAAGCTTTAAGAAGATTATTGCGCAACCAAGACTTAGAAGATGATCGTTATCGCTTTGAACGACAGGCGTTAAGTACTAAATTTTTATATTTTGATAAAGAAATACCAGAAGAATTTAAAAAGAATGTAAAATTAGCTGTTAATAATATAGATTTGAATCAAAAAGCACTTGACGATGAACCAACGATTGTCATACTCGGGATTATCCGTGCCTTTGGCATTATTGAACCCTCATTGATTCAAGCTGTATGTGCTGCATGTAATTTTGATTATAAATCTATTGTTGAAAGTGAATTATTTAATTTCTGGGCCTATTTAAAAAAAGATTATAGATTGATCGATGATAGCTTTGCGAATGAGTATGTCTATTGGGAATATAAGGATATGTTATTTGATATTCGTGAATCACGTATTCAACATGAAAGATTCGGTCCAAAATTTTTAGATCAAGATAGCTATATTTCGATTTTCTATCATGGTTATGATGCGACAAATCCAGATATTAAGAAATTCTTTACAGCTGCAAATAAAGAAGTGTCTGACATTACAAGGTTTAAAGAAGACTTATTCAACAATTTACTTCGTGGTACTGTGAATGAAGAAAAAATCGATTTAATTCCATTATTTAATGGGTTCTCAGATTCTTTGACAAAGCGCTACCGCAAAGCTGTCGTACAAATCGCATTGCCAAATTACTATGGACTTAGTATGAAAGGCTACAAAGAAGCACATGAGCATGTGTCTTTTAATGATAAGCTTCGTTCTTTAAATGAGAAACAAACTTACGCTTATTTAGATCAAAAGGATACACGCCTATTCTATAAGCTATATTTTAGTATCTTAGATTATGTGAATACCTTGGAAAAAATCATCCCAAATAAGAAAATCGATCCAAATAATTATATTGAACCCGATGAATTGGTCAATCTGATTGAAGTGTTCTGGAATGAAAAAGATCGTTTTATTGATGAGTATATCCAAAAGAATCCTTTGAATTTAACACATCGTAATTTAAATGTTATAAAAGATTTTAAATATGGCATGCGCAAAAACTTCTTGTTGGCTGTCTATGAAAAGAACTATACTGTTTTAAATGATGAAGGCATCAACTACATGGTTAAAGGTTTAAATGAAAATTTAGATCAGTTTATTCCAGTCGAAAAAACACCAATGTTGATACAAACAGCCATTATGCCATTTAATGGAATAATCATCTATGATGGCTTTATTTCAATGGCCAATATGCAATTAAGTCAAGAACTAGTTTCAAAGGCATTTGAAGATTATAGTTATGGACAAAAAATATATTCTTTACTTCCAAAGAAGATGAATTAGAAGGAGATTTATGAGTTCATTATTGCAAGAAATCAAACATTATCCAAAGGAATCTGTATACAATCATTTTTTTCGTATATGTTTTCCGGATGATGTGTTATATGAAAAAATCACTCGTAAACAGATGATTGAAGAAATTATTATGCAGTATACACCACAACATATTGTCGATGTTTGTACAGTAAAAGAATTAAAACTTTTAAAACAAATCATTGAAAATAATTTTAAAGAAGTGGATGTTCATAGTATGCCATTTGAAAAGGTGGCGCTTTATCGAAAATACTTATTATTTGAGGATGAAATTCCAGATGAGCTGAAGGAAAATGTTGTGGAAGCTTTAAAACTTGTGGATTTTGATCAAAAAGAAAAACAAGAGAAACCAATTCTTTGTCTAATTGGACTTATTCGAAGTTGTGGTGCCATCGATCCTATGGTTATTCAAATACGAGCCCAAAAGTACGGCTTGGATCTTAAAAGTTTAGAAATAAATCCATTATTTAATTTCTGGACATACTATACATTTGATTATTTAATGCCAGACGATACTGATGGAGAAGCTATTGTGTATTATGATTCAATTCCATATATGGATGCGATTGCAAATATGCGTTTAGATTATGAATTAGTTGCACCTGTGTTCTTGAAACCAGAAAGTTATCTATCTATTTTTTACAACGGATATGATGACACAGATCCAGATGTTCATGCGTTATTTGATCATTTTAAAAAGAGTAAAGATGTATTTGATTCATTTAAAATGGAAAGAATTCTTGAATGTATTGAAACATGTCGTATGACTGAGCAATTGATTGTATTTTTTCCAAAGTTAGAAGAATTCGATCCAAAGACAACAGAATTATTTAAAAAAGCTATATACAAAATGCCAATGCCATATTTAACAGGCATGACACTTCAGGATTACCGGTCAAAAATCAAAAGGTAGAAATCTAAACTTGATTTCTACCTCTTTCATGTGGATTTAAAAAGATAGGGAAGATCCCTATCTAGTGTTGTCGACTACAATCCTTCCAGATTGAATGACTCTGTTGATTTTTCTCACATTTGAAATGTCATCTAAAGGATTTTCATTTAAACAAACTAAATCTGCCTGCTTACCAACTTCAATAGAACCATAATCCTTTTCAACATCCAAACATTTTGCGGAGTTGATAGTCGCAATCTTTATAATATCCATATTAGAAATGTTAAGTTGAGCCATTAACTCCATTTCATAAGCGGTATTCGAATGATAATTAAATGGTGTTCCAGCATCTGTACCTAAGGCAATCTGAATGCCTTTCGCATAAGCCTTTTTTACACTTTCAACATGAGCCTTTGTCACCTTTAAAGTCTTATCTACCGCATACTTGGTTACACCATTTTCTACACCCTTATCTAAAATACATTGTGGAGCACATAGGATAGGGACTAAGAATGTGTTTTGTTTTTGCATAAGCTCTAAACATTCCTCGTCTAGAAAGCAACCGTGTTCAATCGAATCAATGCCTGCATACAAAGCGTTTTTAATTCCTCGTAAACCTTGCGCATGTGAGGCGGTTTTGCGATTTGCCTTATGCGCTTCTTCGACAATGACCTTCATTTCTTCTACGCTCAATTGAGCATTTCCAGGCTCAACACCCTTTGTCATGACACCACCAGTTGCCATAACCTTAATTAAATCAACTCCCGCCTTTAATTGTTGGCGAGCAGCTTTGCGACAGGCATCCTTACCATCTGCTTCGATTCCTTCTTGCCAGCCATGACCACCTGTCATACAAATGACTTTGCCTGCACAATACATATGAGGTCCTGCAATCACTTTATTTTCAATGGCTTCTTTGATTTGTAGATCATAATTATTTTCTGTACCTACAACACGAATAAAGGTAACACCCGATTCTAGATATTGTTCGCAATGTTTCTTGGCATAGAAAGCTTTTTCAATCAAAGTAAATTCTTTCTTCGAATCAAAGCCAACAGGATAAAAAATATGAACGTGACAATTAAAGAAACCAGGTGTTAAAGTGTTAACTTCAATTGCTTCTTCATTTATTTCATGATAATCCTCGATATTTGTGATGACACTATCTTCAATCGTTATAAGCTTCTCATGTTTAGGCTGTTCACTTACACCATCAATCAATGTGTGTGCATATATATGAAGCTTAGACATAGTCTCATCCTATTCTACGACGATAGTTCCATCTTTGATAACTTTATCGATTTTACGAACATTTGAAATGGCATCCAATGGATTTTCTTTTAAACAAACCAAATCTGCATGTTTACCAACTTCTAAAGTACCATAATCATCTAAAACGCCTAAACAATCAGCTGAATTGTGTGTAGCTATCTTTAAGATGTCCATACGATCCACACCATATTTTTCCATTAATTCAAATTCATACGCTGTATTGTTGTGGTAGTTAAATGGTGTACCACCATCTGTACCTAAGGCAATCTTTACACCTTGGGCATACGCCTTTTTAAAGCTTTCTACATGCGCATCCTTAACGTAAATTGCCTTTTTAACCATGTAGTCCGCAATACCGGCTTCTACACCATTTTCAACAATACATTGAGGAGCAACTAACGTTGGTACTAAATAGGTACCATGCTCTTTCATATAATCAATGCATTCTTGATCTAAGAAGATACCGTGTTCAATAGAGTCAATGCCAGCATATAAGGCATTTTTGATACCTTGTGTGCCTTGAGCGTGTGTTGCCGTTTTTCTTCCAGCCTTATGCGCCTCTTCAATAATAACGGCCATTTCTTCTTGGGTAAGCTGTGCACTGCCCGGTTCTACACCTTTAGTCATTACACCACCTGTAGCCATGATTTTTACAAGGTCTACACCTTTCTTTAATAATGTACGAGCAGCTTTTCTACATTCATCTTGTCCATCGGCTTCAATACCACCTTGCCAGCCATGGCCACCTGTCATACAGATGCATCGTCCAGCACATAACATATGTGGACCTTTGACAATTCCAGCATCCACACAATCACGAATATCCATATCATAATCGTTTTCTGTACCTAAAACACGAATGAAGGTAACACCACTATTGATATAATCTTCAAGGTGTTTTTGGGTGTAGAATGTTTTTTCGATAAATGTGAATTCTTTATCTGTTCCAAAACCAACCGGCTCCATAATATGAACGTGACAGTTAATGAATCCTGGTGTAACTACATTAGCCTCTACAACTGGTTCATTTGTTTCATGATAATCTTCAATGGCGATGATTTTTCCATCCTCACATGTGATCAACTGATCTGTTTTAGGTGTATCACTCACACCATCAATCAATGTTTTTGCGTGTACAAATAATTTACTCATAAACTTTACTCCTTTACTCAAACTTATCTAGATTATGTACCAGGATGAAAGAATATGCAAGTGTTTACTGAAAAGAAATGAAAAAAAGAGAATCACTTGGATTCTCTTAAAGCATAGATCTAAATAAAATGTCATTGTAGTCTGGTAAAGGCCAGTCTTCTTTAGAAACATTGGTTTCAATTGTATCTGTCAACTTACGAATTGTTTCCATTAATGGAAGTAATTCATCTGCCGCATAACGAGCCGCTTGTTTTTCTGTTGTAGTTTCTTTATTGATCAAAGTTTCTAGTGTATCCAAGTGATTTGTTACTAATTCTAATGGTGTGTTGATGTTTTTCAAAATCTTCACTTCCATTGGAGCTTCAATACCACATGATTTCTTTGTTTGAATGATTTGAGCTAATTTAGCTTCATAACTAAAGATAGCAGGTAAGATTTGTTTTCTTAACATATAAGCCATTGTCTTTGCTTCAATTTGAACAACTTGATAGTAGTTTGTTAAAAGGATACTTTCACGAGCATGCAATTCACTTGCTGAATATACGTTGTGTTTTTCAAATAATTGAAGATTCTTTGGATCTGTATAATGAGGAAGAGCGTCGGCTGTGGTTCTCAATTCTAATAAGCCACGTTTTTCTGCTTCTTTTTTCCATTCATCCGAATATCCATTTCCAGAGAAGATGATACGCTTGTGATTTTTTAAAGTCTTTTGAATCAACGCAATCAAGGCTTTTGTCATATCTTCTTGTTTTACACACTCTAATTCATCTGCAAATTGTGTTAATTCTTCTGCAACGATTGTATTTAAGATTGTGTTTGGACAAGAAATGTTAAGGTTAGATCCAAGCATTCTGAATTCGAATTTGTTACCTGTAAATGCGAATGGAGAAGTACGGTTACGGTCTGTTGAATCTTTGGCAATTGGAGGAAGGGTACTAACACCTAATTCCAATTTACGATCGATTGTATCTACGTATTCATTTCCAGCTTCGATTGCTTCTAAGATGGCAGTTAATTCTTCTCCTAAATAAATAGAGATGATAGCTGGAGGCGCTTCATCGGCACCTAAACGATGGTCGTTACCAGCACTGGCAACAGAGATTCTTAATAAATCCTGGTATTCGTCAACACCTTTGATGATGGCAGCTAGTACGGTTAAGAAACGAATATTGTCTTTTGGAGAATCACCAGGTTCTAAGATGTTTTCACCATCTTCAGTTGAGAAAGACCAGTTGTTGTGTTTACCACTACCATTAACACCATCAAATGGTTTTTCATGAAGTAAACATACCAATCCGTGGTGAGAAGCTACTTTTTGTAGAACTTCCATAGTCAATTGGTTTTGGTCATTCGCAATATTTGTTGTCGTAAATACTGGAGCCAATTCAAACTGGCAAGGTGCCACTTCTTTATGTTCTGTCTTGGCATACACACCTAATTTCCATAGCTCTTCATCTACTTCTTCCATATAGGCTTTTACGCGTTCTGACAAGCTACCAAAGTAGTGATCATCTAATTCCTGACCTTTTACTGGTGCAGCACCAAATAAGGTTCTTCCAGTTACTAATAAGTCCAAACGTTCCTTGAACATTTCTTCATCAATTAGGAAATATTCTTGTTCTGGTCCGACTGTCGTTTTGATTTTATGAATATTGTAACCCATAATATTCAATAAACGAACGGCCGCTTTATTTAATGCATCATTACTTCTTAATAATGGCGTTTTCTTATCTAAAGCACTACCATCATAAGAACAGAATAATGTAGGAATATATAAAGTTTTTTCTTTGACAAAAGCTAGAGAAGTTGGATCCCAGGCTGTATATCCTCTGGCTTCAAAAGTAGCACGTAATCCACCACTTGGAAAACTTGAAGCATCGGGTTCACCTTTGATCAATTCTTTCCCTCTAAAATCTGAAATAACAGATGTTGGCCCTGTTGGATTGATAAACGCATCATGCTTTTCAGCCGTAATACCTGTCATTGGCTGGAACCAGTGTGTGTAGTGAGTTGCACCTTTATCCATAGCCCAGTCTTTCATGGCATTTGCGACAACATCTGCGATTTCTTTAGGAAGTTCCTTTCCTTTTTCCATCACATCCATCATTTGTTTGTAGACGGCATGAGGCAAGTATCTTTGCATAGCAGATGTACTGAATACGTCACATCCAAAATATTCATCGACAATTTTCATTTTTCTAGTATCCTCCTGTCTCGTATATAATATCATTATTTTCACAAATTATTTTATAAAAGTTAAAATTTTTTTCTTTATATGAAAATATTTCATTTTTTTAGTATAAGAGTATGTAGAAAAAAGTACAAGAAAGAAGGTGCTCATGAGAAGCGCAAATGTATTAAATGATTTTGTCTTTAAATATGTATTTGGCAAAGATTGTAAAGAGGCGAATGATGTCTTAAAATCATAACTTACGATATTCTTAGAAAGAAAGGTCAATCGTGTGGTTGTAAAAAATTCAGAAATGTTAAAAGACTATAAAATAAAAAGTCCACGTTTGGATCTTTTAGTTGAATTTGATGATCAGACAATGGTGGATTTAGAAATGTAGTTAGGATAAACTGAAGATAATTTACGCAATCGCTTTGCTTATTATTTAGCTAGACTTCATGGTTCACAAGATATGGAAGGAAAAAGCTACAGTCAATTAAAGGAAACGATTGTCATGATTTTCTTTAATGTGAATATTGTTGATGATAATGATATTTGTAGCACTTTCACAATGTGAAAAAAGAGTGGTATACCTTTTGTGAATAAAGAAGAGGATTGTATGAAGTTGCGTACAATAGAAATGCCAAAGTTGGATGTAAAGAAGCCACTAGAAGAAATGAATGAACAGAAAAAAATGATTTATTACTTTTTGAATTGCCACTTCGCCTATCTGGTACAATGGAGGTAGATGTAATAGCTTCCATATTAAACATGTCCTTGGATGAAATCAAACAGCATATAAAAAAAGAAAAGCCACTATTTGTGACTTTCTTTGTTTTCTAGACTTGCCTTTACTAAGCCTACAAATAATGGGTGAGGACGGTTTGGTCTAGACTTAAATTCAGGGTGATATTGTACACCGATATAGAATGGGTGATTCTTATATTCAATAGCTTCAACTAATTGTTTATCTGGACTTGTACCCACGATCATCATGTCATTACGTTCAAAATCACTGCGATAGTCATTGTTGAATTCATAACGATGACGATGTCTTTCATCAATCATGTCCTTTTCATAACAAGACCAAATTTTTGTATCTGCTCTTAATGAACAAGGATAAGCTCCTAGACGCATTGTTCCACCTTTACGAATGTCATTGCTTTGATCTTCCATAAAGTCAATGATCGTATGCTTACTTTGTGGATCAAATTCATAAGAGTTCGCATCTTCATAACCTAGAACACTGCGTGCAAATGCAATGGCAGCAATCTGCATACCTAGACAAATACCTAAATATGGAATTTGTTTTTCTCTTGCGTATGTAGCTACACTGATCATACCTTCAATTCCACGATCACCAAATCCTCCTGGTAAAATGATTCCATCTGTATCCTTAAATACTTCATCTAAATTGGCATTCTCTAAGTTTTCAGAATCAATCCATTGAATATTGACTTTGGCATGATTTTTAAAACCACCATGATACAATGCTTCACTTACAGATAAATATGCATCATGTAAGGCAACATATTTACCAACTAATGCAATGTTGACAGGCTTAGTACTCGCCTTAATATTGTCAACAACCTGTTGCCATTCAGTTAAATCAGGTTTACGAATTTCAAGACCTGTTTTTTCACAGACAATATCCGCAAGATTTTGCTCTTCTAACATGAATGGTACTTCATAAAGGGAAGGGAGTGTCTTGTTCTGAATCACACAGCGTTTTTCAACGTTGCAGAATAAAGAAATCTTGTCTAATACAGACTGTGGAATAGTTTCATCACAACGTGCCACAATGATATCTGGATTGATACCATATGACTGTAATTCTTTTACAGAATGCTGTGTTGGCTTTGATTTATATTCTTGGGAACCAGAAATATAAGGAATGTAAGTAACATGGATAAATAAACAGTTTTTACGACCTACTTCTAAGGCAACCTGACGAATGGATTCTAGAAATGGTAAGCTTTCAATGTCTCCAGTTGTACCACCAATTTCTGTGATTACTACATCAGCAGCGGCATGTTCTCCTGCACGAATCACAAAGCTTTTGATTTCATTTGTAATATGAGGAATAACCTGAACGGTTTCACCTAGGTATTTACCATCACGCTCTTTGTTGATGACGTTCCAATATACACGTCCAGTGGTAAGATTGGAATACGTGTGTAGGTTTTCATCAATGAAACGTTCATAGTGACCTAAGTCTAAGTCTGCTTCTAATCCATCATCAGTGACATAAACTTCACCATGTTGAAAAGGGGACATTGTGCCTGGATCCACATTGATATAGGGATCTAATTTTTGGGAAGTGACTTTATAGCCACGGGACTTTAAAAGACGGCCAAGACTTGCTGCACTGATTCCTTTTCCTAAACCAGATACAACACCTCCCGTTACGAAAATGTACTTTGTACTCATTTGTTTCACCTCTTCTTTTTTTCTTTAACTCGGCAATTTTACACCTATGAAAAAAAGATGTAAATAAAAAAATTTAAAAAAATGATTTTCAATGTAAAAAATAGTATAATAAATTCGATTTGAGGTGGTTTGAATGGACCTTCATGAAAAAGAAAAAATGTATCAAAGACTTATTGTTTTTACACTCTTAATTGGAATAGTCATCTATTATTTTGAAAAAATCATTGGCTTTTTGGGATGGATCTCAACTATGTGTTTACCATTTCTACTAGGTGCTGGACTTGCCTTTGTGTTTAATATCATATCGAATAATTTAATGCGCTATTTAATTAAATGGTTCAATATCAAGGATACAAAAATTAAAAGAATCATATCCAATGTATTAGCTATTTTCATTGTGTTTGCCGTGTTTGCCGCCTTTGTTGGTATAGTCATTCCAAGAATTTTATTCTCAATTCAGTTGCTGCTGTCAAACTTTCCGCAAATGATTTACGAATTCTATATTTGGCTATTGGATATAAGTAAGCCTGTAGATGTTATTCATAACTTCTTACAAAATTTAGATATTAATGCCTTTAGCTCCTATGCAATCGATAATGTCAGTAAAAGAATTAGCTCTTGGCTAGTTTCTGGAGGTGCAAATGATATTTTTGGATCTATCTTCAATATTTTATCCACTACCTTCTCATGGTTTGCGCAAGCCTTTATCACCATCGTATTCTCCTTTTTGTTGTTGTTTAATAAAAAACAAGTCAAACGAGAAACGATATCTTTGTTGAAGGCCTATCTTCCTGAAAGGGATTATGAAAAGACGCGCCATGTATTAAAGCTGATCATTCGTATTTTTACAAGCTACGTAGGCGGGACATGCACAGAATGCCTGATTCTTGCAAGTTTAGTAACGACAGGTGCATTGATTTTAAAGATTCCATATGCCTTTTTAGTTGGACTAGTCGTTGGAATTGGTGCTTTAGTACCAATGTTTGGAGCTTTGGTTGCCGCCCTTTTATGTACTTTCTTTATTGCAATGGCATCCCCTGTGCAAGGGCTCACTTTTATTATTATGTTTATTTGTATTCAACAGGTAGAAGGAAACTTTATCTATCCACATGTTGTTGGTAAATCTGTAGGCTTTCCACCCATGTATATTATTGTGGCCATCACCATTGGTGCCAATGTTGCAGGAATTTTTGGGATTATTATCTTTATTCCAATTTGTTCATGCATCTACCAGCTTGTAAGTGAAGATGTATTGTCTCGGCTTCAAACGGTGAAGGAAGTTTCAGATTAATTGACATAAATAATGTCTATATCAATTGTATTCTTTAGATGTAGAAAGAAAGAAGGATACAATATGAACGCTGAAAGACAAATTGCGATGGATTTATTAGATGCTGTATGGAAAGAAGATGTGCAAGGAGTAAAATACTGTTTACAGATGGGCGCAAGTCCAAGCTGGGTATTTAACGGATATCCTATTTTAATGCATGCCATCAGCATTGGAAACGAAGAAATTGTTAATATTTTAATTGATGCCGGAGCCATCCAACAAGGGGAAGCCTTAGGCTTTGCACTTGAAAGAGGAATTGGACAAATGATACGTCCGCTGGTATTTCGTGGTATTGTTCCTAAACATTTCGAGCCACGCAAAGGCTTTGGCTATTACCCACAAAGATTTTGTAGTACACACTGAAAGGAAATAGAAAATGAATCGAACGAACTTATGCATTCGCATGCTGCAACTATTAAAGGCTAGAGGAAAAATGAATACAACTCAACTAGCAGACGCTTTAGAGGTCAATCCGCGAAATATTCGTGAATTTAAAAAGGAGCTCGTGCTTGCAGGTTATAATGTAGAAGAAGTAAAAGGACGTTATGGAGGCTATATTTTAAATGATCAATATGATCTTCCTGTAACGATTTTTAGTGATGAAGAAAAGGATGCATTGGTTCAATCCTATAAGTTCATGCGTACACAAAAGGATTTTAAACCTTTAACATTATATTGTGATGCCATGGATAAAATTATTGCCACAAGTAAAATTTCTTCCAATGCTTCCTTACACTATATGTCGAATTCAATAGAATTGGATAAGAAGATTTCGAGTATGATCGACAAGACGCAACAAGCTATGAACCATGGACTTTGCGTCCTTTTGTCCTACCAATCTCTAAAGGATGAAACACCTATTGAATTTGAAGTGGAACCCTATGAAATTATCCACTACCATAAATCATATTATTTAATTGGCTTTTCCTTGTTGAGAAAAGATTATCGTATGTATCGCTTTAGTTCTGAACGTATGTTTAAATGTGATATTTCAACAAGACACTTTATTCATGATAATCATTTTCATTTAAGTAACTACATTGGAGAGCATTCCTTGATTCCATTAGATTTAAAACATGTGATTGTAAGAGTCTATCATAAAGAGAATGGCCTTCGCTTATTTAAAGAAAAGTATTGGGGAAACAAGCTTTTGCCTATCCATAAAGAAGATGATTATACCGACTTTGAATTCTATACAGATGACATGTCTAACTTATATCAGTCGTTATTTTCTATGATGGATCAGGTGAAGATTTTAAGTCCGGATGATGTAAGAGAAACATATTTGAATCGAGTTGAAAAAATAATTAACGCGTATAAGGGATGAAAAGATATTAAAATTGAAGTACAATAGTAATGGTGAATTTTTTATGTTACATGTATCAGATTTAATGCGTGAAATGAAATGTGAGTGTTTCTGCTGGAATTGTGCTCACAATTCACTTCACCAGGAAAGTTTTTATAAGATGGATTGTCCGTTTTCCGATTTATGGAAGACCTACTTACATGCCAATGATTGTGCATTAGGTCATTCTATGGATACAAATGAACAATCTTTAAAATTGTTAGAGGAAAATGAAGTCGTATGCTTCGCACGCTTTGAATACAAGGAGTGTCGAACAAAAATCCCATATTTAAAGAAATTAGAAAATGGATATATGGCTATCTATCCTCATTTAAGTGCATACCCAAAAGAAAATGAAGCTTTGATTATGAAAGTCAATCAAATCATTTTGGCACATTGTGGTGTGCATGTTGTTGAAAATCGTATTCTATATTTAAATAAGGAATATGTTCGTATGGATGGTTTGGATTTAAATGCTTTATTGGTAACCAGCGATAAGCTATTTAATAAACGTAATCATTTATCTAAAACGATTGCTGAATGTATGGATGAAATCGATATTGATTTAGATGCCTGGATTGAAAGAACCAAACGAATCTTAAACAAACCAAGCATTACTCCTGTTCGTACTAAACAATGTACGGCTTTAAGACGTTGCAGCTATTATCCAATTTGTTTTGATGAATCGAATGAACCAGATGATTCCATTCTATTCTTTACAACGAACCAGCATAAGCTGGATGCCTATGAAAAAGGGATTCGTCATATTCATGAATTGCCATTGAACCAAATTGAAGGCTTCCGTCTTCAATATGCCCAATATATGGCGAGTAAGACGCAAAAGCCATTTATGGATAAGGCAGCTTTACAAGTGTGGATGAAACAAATCCAGTATCCAATTTCTTATTTGGATTTTGAATGGGATACCTTTGCCGTACCACCTTATGAGAACATGAAGCCATTTGATGTTTTATGCTTCCAATATAGCTTGCACGTAGAAAGTAAGGATGGAGCTTTAAAACATTATAACTTCTTTGAATCTAAGGATTGTCGTCGCCATTTTGTAGAACAATTGATTCAAGACCTTCCTAAGACAGGAACGATTCTTGTATATAATATGGAGGGGGCTGAAAAGTTAAGACTGAAACAGTTAGCGAATCAATTTGAAGAATATCGTGATGAATTAGAAGCTATCTGCGCTAGAATGGTTGATTTATCAAAGCCATTTGAAGCCGGATTATACTACAATTCAAAAATGCGAGGTCATTACTCATTAAAGAACATATTGCCAGTTTTCTCGAAGAATCTTTCTTATAAGAATCTGGATATTCAAAATGGATTGAATGCAGTTTTTGCGTATCGTACATATGATGATAAAAATGAAGAAGAGAAAAAAGAAGTAAAAGAAGCCATTTCAACATATTGCCAAATGGATACGTATGCCGAATATGTTGTGTATCATGGTTTGTTACGGGAGGTGGAAGAAAATGCCTAATATTATTACACATACTTTATTTGCTCAGGAAATCTTTGATAAAGTGGATGAAAGTACACATGATTTATTTGAACCACGACTTCAATTGTTGGAAATTGGTTCGAATGGTTCAGACTTTTTATTCTTTCATGGAATGAATCCAAAGGATTTCTATAGAAAAAGTGATTTAAGAATATCGGGTTCTATGTTTCATGCGGGACATGTGAATGAATTTTATCAAAAAGCTTTGATATCCATTCGCAATGAACAGGATGATGAAATCAAAAAGGATATGATGACTTATGTTTGTGGTCATTTGTGTCACTGGGCTTTGGATGCCACTACCCATCCTTATGTTTTCTATCGTACGGGACCTTGTAAAGGAAAAAGTGCATGGTATCACCATCGCTTTGAGTCTTTATTAGATGCGATCATGTTGAAGGTGAAAAGAGAATGTACGATTGAAGACTTTAAATTCTACGAAGTCTGTGATGTAACTAAGGAGCAGGCTCGTGCTATTGCACGTATCTATGTTCCGGCAATTCGTCAAATTCTAGGCTTTGATATCAAGCCACATCAAATTTTAGAAAGCTTGAATGACTGGCATTTTATTGAAACCTTATTTTATGATGCTTCTGGCAATAAGTTAAAATCTTTGCAGAGTTTAGAGACTTTCACAAAGGCCTATAATTCTTTGTCAGGTTATATCGTTCCTAATGAACCGGATGACCCATATGATGTGATGAATCTTTTACATAATCGCTGGCTACATCCAAGCGATGATACATTTGTTTCTACAGAAAGCTTCTTTGATCTATATGATAAAGCACAATTGTTAGCTTTGGAAGCTATTCGCTTATTTTTAGCGGCTTGTCAAAATCCAGATTTAGATGCAGATCTATTATTGTTGATCAAGGATCGCAATTATAACTTAGGCGTGAGTGATCAAAAGCAAATGACGAATTTTGATTTAATTTACGAAAATTAGGTGGAAGGGTTTACAAGTTTACAGTTTAGGCGTATTATATGGGTGGTAAGAGATAGAAAGTATGGCTCACCTTTCGACTCAAAATCCATCTTGTGTGTATATATCCTTCCTTAAAAACACATAAGAAATTACTTTATCGATCCTTTCGATGAAAGAAAGCACTTCGGTGCTTTTTTTCTTTTTCTTGACAATTTTTTTGCGTGATATAAAATAATTAGCGTCTATATACAAACAAAAGGAGTAAGAAAATGATTAGTTCAAATGATTTAAAACCAGGTTTAACAATCTTAGTGGATGGTGAAATTTACACGGTTTTAGAAGCTTCACAAAATAAAACAGCTCGTAGTGCGATGGTTGTTAAGGCTAAGGTTCGTAACATTCGTACTGGAAGTAATGTTGAATTGTCTTGGGGTGGTGGAGAAAAGGTAGAACCAGCTCAGATTGAAAAAAGAGAAATGCAATATCTATATGATACAGATGATGCGATGGTATTTATGGATAATGAAACGTATGATCAGGTTGAGATTCCTACAGATCGTTTGAAGTGGGAAAGAAACTTTATTGTTCCCAATTCAAATGTAAATATTTCTAGCTATGAAGGTGAAATCTTAGGTGTTATCTTACCAGATAAAGCGACTTTAAAGGTTGTTGAATGTGAACAAGCTGTAAAGGGTGATACAGCAACATCTGCAAGTAAAAATGCAGTGTTAGAAACAGGACTTGAGGTAAAGGTTCCTTTATTTATCAACCAGGATGAAATGATCGTCGTAAATACAAACGACGGAAAATACTCAGGACGTGCAAAATAGGCAAACGCCTATTTTTCTTTTTTTGTTGAATAGTGTATAATAGTAAAGAATGTTTAGGAGGTACTTATGACTCAACTTTCAAGAAAACAAAAGTATCAAGAACTTAGAGATCGTTTAGATGAAGAAACTACGGCCGCTCAAGTGCAGCCTGTTAAATTGCAAAGATTGTCTCGTGTTGATAACAGCTTATCACATGCGAATAAACCATTGTATCCACATGATACAGTACGTGTTTCACCTACTGTTAAGGAAATGCCAACATCACCAGTTATGGAAGATTTATTGGGTGAGGTTAAGCAGTATAATATTGATAATGGAAATCGTATTACAGATGATACGCAGATCAATATTTTAAAACAGTTAGACACTACAGAAACAAAGAAACGTAATCAGCATGTTATCCCTATGGATATTGATGATGAAGATCTTGGCTCAACAATGAAAATTTCAAAACAGAAACAGCCTGAATATGAAAGAACAGCTCGTGTTGAACCAAAAGAAGAAAAAATTGTACTAACAAGTCAGGATGTACAGGATGTCAAAGAACCAGAGGATGACAATTTGGATTTAATGTATCTTTCACATGATGACTTTGATAAAACGGAAGAACAGCCTAAAAAGGAAAAGAAGAAAAAATCAAAACGTAAAAAAGAAAAGCGTGATGAGCTTGAATCTATGCCAAGTGCTAAGATGCGTATGAAAACGTCAGATTTTGAAAAGGCAAGCAACCATAAAGAAAAGAATAGCTCAGAAATCATATTAAATGTTGTATTAGGCATTTTGATTCTAGCATTAGTTGCCGTTATTGGTTACTTAGTATTTATGGCTCGTGGAATTTTTTAATTGAGGATAGATATGAAAAAAATTAATATTGCGATTGATGGCCCTAGTGGGGTTGGAAAAAGTACAATTGCGGATATTGTAGCTGAAAAATTAAATATGTCTCATTTAGATACAGGTGCTATGTATCGTTGTGTGGCATATAAAACATTAAAAGATCATGTAGATATTCATGATGAAAAAGCAATGTCGGATTTAATGGATTCGATTGAAATCCACTTTGATGAAGACAACCATGTTTATTTAGATGGAAAAGATGTTTCCAAAGAAATTCGTATGAATGATGTATCTATGCAGGCAAGTAAAACGAGCCAGCTTTCTATTGTACGTAAAAAATTAGTGAATCTTCAACAAAAGGTATGCGCGAATAAAGGCTTTATTGTTGATGGAAGAGACATCTGTTCTGTTGTATTGCCAGATGCGGAAGTAAAGATTTTTATGAGTGCATCTAGTAAGGCAAGAGCCCAAAGAAGATATGATGAATATATTTCTAAGGGAATCGATGCAGATTATGAAACAATCTATCAGGATATTGTCGCTCGCGATTATCAGGATACGCATCGTGAAAATTCGCCTCTTATTAAAACAGAGGATGCGATTGAAATCGACACTTCAAATTTAACAATTGATGAAGTCGTTTCAAAAGTATTGGATATAGTCGAATAATGTAGAAAGGGGACCACAATATGATTCGAGGTACTGTGGCCATAGTAGGTCGGCCAAACGTCGGAAAATCAACGATTTTTAATCGCTTGATTGGACAAAGAAAGAGCATTGTAGATGATACACCCGGAGTAACAAGAGATAGAATTTATGGTGAAGTGGAATGGCTGACAAAAACTTTTCGCTTGATCGATACGGGTGGTATTCAAATTGAGGACCAGGCTTTTGCCCAGGAAATCAATATGCAGGTAGATATTGCGATTGAAGAAGCGGATGTGATTATCTTTTTAACATCAGCTAAGGAAGGTGTCATGACAGATGATACAGTCATCGCAAGAAAGCTTCAAAAGTGTAAAAAGCCAGTCATCTTGGCTTGTAATAAGGTAGACAATCCAGAAATGCAGATGAATGTATATGAATTCTATGCATTAGGACTTGGTGATCCAGTCGCAATTAGTGGAGCACATGGAATTGGTCTAGGTGATTTATTAGATCAAGTCATGGAAAAGCTTCCAGAAAAGAATATTGCACCATATGAAGGGATTACTTCCTTCTGTTGTATTGGTCGTCCAAACGTTGGAAAATCAAGCTTGGTAAACTCAATTTTAAAAGAGGACCGTGTCATTGTATCCAATGTTGAAGGAACAACAAGAGATGCGATCGATACACCATTCTTCGTAGATGATAAAGAATATATGATTATTGATACGGCTGGTATTCGTAAAAAGGGTAAAATCTATGAGGATATTGAAAAATATTCAATTTTACGTGCTTTAAGCGCTATTGATCGTAGTAATGTAGTATTATTCTTGATTGATGGAGAAAAAGGTATTCGTGAACAGGATAAACATGTTGCAGGTCTTGCCCATGATGCTGGTAAGGGTGTTATCATTGTCTACAATAAATGGGATACGGTTGAAAAAGATGAAAAGACCATGTCCAAGATTGAAAAGGAAATTCGTGCACAGTTCTTGTATTTAAGTTATGCACCAATTGCGTTTACTTCAGCTTTAACAGGAAGTAAAGTAAATCAATTGATTCCTTTAATCGATCAGGTACATGACGCTTGCACATTGCGTATTCCAACGAATGTCTTAAATGATGTTATTTTGGATGCACAGATGATGAATCCGGCTAAACCTCATTTAGGAAAACAATTAAAGATTTATTATGCTTCTCAAGTAGCAGTAGAGCCACCAACAATCGTCTTGTTTGTGAATGATCCAGAGCTACTTCACTTTAGTTATAGTCGTTATATTGAAAATAAATTAAGAGAAGCATTTGGCTTTACGGGTACACCAATTAAGATTTTGGCTCGTAAACGTTCATAGATAAAAGGAGTAAAATATGCGTACAGTTGTGATTGGTAGTGGAAGCTGGGGAACAGCTTTAGCTCAAGTATTACAAGATAATCATCAAGAGGTTATGATTTATGGTGTTGCAGAAGCGGAAGTCAATGACATCAACGACAACCATAAAAACTCTAAATATTTTGCGGATGTTGAATTAAATCCTGAATTACGTGCAACAACCGATATTCAATGTGTTAAAGGTGCAGATATTGTATTATTGGCAGTACCTACAATTGCCATTGATCCTATTTGTCATCAGATCAATGATTTATTAGATAAAAAGACAATCATCATTAACGTTTCAAAGGGATTCCATCCAGATACAAATGAAAGAATGTCAGAAGTGATTCGTCGTTGTATTGACGAAGATAAATTAAGCTCCGTTGTAAGCTTGATTGGTCCAAGTCATGCCGAAGAGGTTGTCATTCGTTTATTAACTACGATTGATGCGATTAGTTTAAACAATGATGATGCGGTTACCGTACAAAACTTATTCTCAAATCAATATCTACGTATTTATACTGGAAATGATGAGATTGGCTCTGAGCTTGGTGTTGCGATCAAAAATGTTATGGCGATTGCGTCTGGAATTTTGTCAGGTCTAGGCTATCAGGATAATACGCGTGCTGCATTAATTACGCGTGGGTTACAGGAAATGATTCGTTATGGGGTTCATTTTGGTGGTCACCAGAAAACCTTTATGGGATTAACTGGAATTGGAGATTTAATTGTTACTTGTACGAGTGTACACTCTCGTAACTTTGAAGCGGGTTACCAAATTGGTAAAGAAAACTCAGTTGAGAATTTCTTTAAAAACAACACGAAAACAGTGGAGGGTGTTCGTACCGCAAAAATTGTTCATCGTGTTGCGAAGGAAAATGGAATTGATATGCCAATTTGTGAGGAGGTTTACCAAATTTTATTTAATGGAAAGCTTCCAAGTACTTGTGCATCTGACTTGATGATTAGAGATTTAAAGAAGGAATTTTAATATGGGAAAGTATGTAAATAAAGAGTCTTTAACACAGACTTTATCAATTAATTTAAATATTTCTAAAAAAGATGCTGCTTTTGCAGTTGACTTGATTTTCAATGAAATGAGCGAAGCCTTGGCAAATGATGGTCATGTAGATATCACTGCTTTTGGTAAGTTTGAGATTTTTGATCGTAAATCAAGAATGGGAATCAATCCAGTCACAAAAGAAAGAATGATGATTCCTGCTACAAAGCTTCCAAAGTTTCGTCCGAGTCAGACTTTAAAGAATAAATGCAACAAATAGGTCGTATGACCTATTTTTGTCTTTTGAAAGGATGGTAAAATGAGCTTTTTAATTGTATCGATTGGATTTACCTTAGCTATCTCCAGTAAGTGGGCCTATTCTTATTTTGGACTTTCTAGCTTTGAACAAATCGTATATCACGTTAAGGTTCCTTTAGAGGGAACGAATACCCAGTTTATTTTTGGTTGGATGAAAAAATGTTTACTTCCGGGCATTATTTTTGGCCTTATTTTTAGTTGGACAAATGCTTGGATGTCTAAATTGATTCTTATTTTATGCTGTATATATGGCTTGTGCCAGATACATTTCTTTTCGTATGTTTTTGACCAATTTACGACGACAGATTTTTATGAAAAATATTTTGTAGAATCCGAAGTTATTTCACCAAAAAATAAGATGAATTTTATTCATATCTATTTAGAATCGATGGAAACAACGTATGCGAAAAGAGAAGATGGTGGGGATGCCAAAGAGGATCTGTTGCCTTATTTAACACAGCTCACAAAGGAAAACATCTCATTTTCCCAAAATGAAAAAATTGGTGGAGCTAGAGTTTTAACTGGAACTGGTTGGACAACAGGAGGTATTGTGGCTAGTACTTCGGGGCTTCCTTTGATTTTTTCTTTGAAGCATAAATTTTGTAAGGACAAGGTGCCTTTTATGCCTAACGTAAATACGCTTGGTGATATTCTTGAAAAGGATGGCTACAATCGTGTTTTTATGATTGGCTCAGATGCATCCTTTGGAGGTCGAAGAAGCTATTTTGAACAACATGGACATTATGATATTCAGGATACAGTTTCCTTAAAAAAAGAGGGAATTCTAGATAAAGATTATCATGAGTTCTGGGGCTTTGAGGATGATAAGCTCTTTGAATTTGCGAAAGAAAAAATTTTAAACCTATCAAAATCTTCTCAACCATTTGACTTTGAAATGTTGACAGTGGATACACACCATCCTTATGGGTATCAATCTAAAAATTGTAAGAACCTATTTAAAGAATCATTATCGAATTCAATTTATCATACAGACGAAAATCTAAAGGATTTCATGGAATGGTTAAAGAAACAGGATTTCTATGAAAATACTGTTATTGTGATTCAAGGGGATCATACAAGTATGGCCGCTGAATATATTCATGATACATATTCTTCAGCTTATGATCGTCGTGTATGGAATACGTTTATTCATTCGCAAGCAAAGCCACAAAAAGAAAAAAATCGTGACTTTACGACAATGGATTTTTATCCTACAATATTAGCGGCTTTAGGCTATAAAATTAAGGGCGATAAGCTTGGCTTAGGTACAAACCTATTTAGTGATCAAGCTACGCTTACAGAGGCTTTACAAGCTTCTGAAGTGGATCAACAGATTAAAAGAAATTCAAATTTCTATAGGAGTTTAATGTGAGAAAAAAATTTCGTAGTTTATGCATCATACTCGTAATTGTCTTCATCGTATTTTCCATGCTTGTAACGACATTTATGCAGATGCTTCGTTTTTAACATTCCCTAGTGGAATGTTTTTTCATTTTAAAGTAAAATAAGAGTAGATGAATCGAGGTTTTTATTATGAAATTATTTAAAACAAAAAAACAAAAAATAAAATTTATTGCGTTACTATCGACAACCGCATCTTTAGCTGTTGGATCTTATTTCTTTAAGAAGAAAGTAGAGAAAATGAAAGAGGATGGCACATTTAATACGATGGTTTTTAAAAAGCGTTTAAATCAATATTTAAAGGCTGCAAAAAAAGATGAGCTAACACTTGAAATCATTGATGGCTTATTAGCTGAATTAGATAAAATGAATGATTTTAAGGCAATTCACGAAGGCTTTGAATTAAATTTGGATACAGATAAATATATGGAATTACAAGATTATTTAGATGCCTACTATTCTCGCTTGGCAAGTTCAAATCATTTTAAACAAAATGATACGAGTGAAGACAATACACAGGTACGTTTAAGAAAGTGTTTGAACACGCAAAAATACATTCTAGAAAATTTCTAAAGAAAGTCTCAAATCTATCTTGAATTTATATAATAAATAGGTATCATATCCGTATAAGGAGTGATATCATGACTTTAGATGAGATTCAATTTAAAAAGAAAGAAAATCGAGCACAGATTTTTCAAAGCTTTGACTCTTTAAAAGGCTTTAAAGAAATGATCAGAGAATGTGAAGTGGAAATCATAAGCCCTAGAATTTTATCGCAGGATGATTATGAAATCTTAAATGAAAGAGTACATGAAATTCAAAAGGGAAAACTTGTCACAGTTGAATATTATGATCGTATCAATTATAAAAGAATCACAGGTGTAGTTTCTAAAATCAATCTGGATACGCAAATACTTCAAATCGTAAAGACGAAGATCAATTTAAAACAAATCAGCTACATACAATTAGAGGAGTGAAAACTCCTCTAATATGCGTTATGACCACCAATCAATGTATTTCGTTTTTTAGCTGTCGCAAAGTCTAAGGCATTCATTCCTTTTAAAATGGCATTTTTGCCATAGCGATGCTTAATTTGAACTAAGGTTTCTTGTAGCTTTTTTTCTCGTTCTACTTTTTCTACATCTGTGAATAAATCATAGTTTTCATAATAATATTCATCTTTTACATCTTGAAAGCTAATCGCAATCTGCCGAATGGGATAGTTTGGATTCACAATGCGAATATAGAGTCGTTTAAACTCTTCTAACAAAATAGAAAAGGAATTGGTACAGTTGGTAATCTTACATGATCCACAGCTTGGTTTGATACAATCCTTGGAATAGCCAATCATTAAAGAGATTTGATTGGTCACAAGATGCTTTTCAGTAAGTGTTAATACATTTTGATCAACCATTTCCTTCATGACTACAAAGGCATTTTGATAGGAATAGTCCTCAAAAAGAATTTGGGAATTGGATATAGAATGTTGTTTCGATTTATAATTTTTAATGTCCTGAATTGTGGTAGGCTCCTTACCCCAGGCATGGTCAATGATATATTCGGCATTGACACCAAATTCTTTATATAATATTTCAACAGGGAACTGACACAAGTCATACATGTCATAAATTCCTAATTTGTGTAATCTTCTTTCGGTTCCATTTCCAAGCATCCAAAAATCGGTCATAGGTGTATGATGCCACAATGTCTGGCGATATAAGTCTTCATTTAAAAAAGCCATGCGGTCGGCATTATGTTTTGCGGATATATCCATCGCAATCTTAGCTAGATAGAGATTGGTTCCAATACCTACGGTTGCGGTAAGGCCGGTTTTTTCATAAATACGATCTAACATTTTTTTTGCCAATTCTTTGGCATTGACTTGATAGAGCTTTAAATAGCTTGTGATATCTAAGAAGGATTCATCGATGGAATAGACATGAATATCTTCTTTGGCAATAAATTCTAAGAAGATTTTATAGACTTTGCAACTATATTCCATATATAGATGCATTCTTGGTGGCGCAATCATATATTCAATTGTGGGATCAATTTCAAAAATACGACCTCGACTCGATACGCCTAGTTTTTTTATAGCAGGTGTTGCGGCTAGTGTAATGGCACCTCCCCCTCGTGTAGGATCGGCCACCACAAGATTGACCTCAAAAGGGTCTAGGCCTTGTTCTACGCATTCTACAGATGCATAAAAGGATTTTAAATCAATACATAAATATGTTTTTTGCATAATTTCCTCCAAGCCCCTTTATCATTCGTATAAGCATCATAGTCAAAATGAAATAGAAATTCAAGATAGATTTGAGACTTTCTCAAAAAGTTAATAAAAATATTGTTGGTAATTATGAAATATTTTGATACTATATAAATAAAGGTGGTGTAACTATGCAGTTAAGACAATTATTACTACAATATGAGATTGAAAATAATATTAAGCATGATGAGGCAGCCAAAAGAATAGGAATTGGTCGTGCCACATATTTTCGCTGGTTAAAGGGTGAAAGCACACATTTAAAGGCAAATACTTTACAGAAGCTATCGGATATGTTGGATTGCGATGTTAAAAGTATCATTGAAGAGGAAGATCGAATCAAACCAATCGTTGGTAGTGTAAAAGCTGGATATGACGGTTTTCCTTTAGAAGATATTGAAGGCTATATTGAATTAAATCGTCATGATGGCAAAAAGGGCGATTACTTTTTACGTGTGCGAGGGGATTCTATGGTCAATGCCCATATCTATGAGGGAGATCTTGTCTTTGTGAAACAGACGAATGAAGTGGAATCAGGAAGTATTGCGATTGTACTTGTGGGTGAGGAAGCGACATTAAAGCGTGTTTTATATAAAAAGGGTTTAATGATTTTAGAAGCTGCAAATCCTAAAATTGATACAAAAGTTTTTACGCCTGAAGAAGTGGAAGAACTTCCTGTAAAGGTTATTGGAAAAGTCTTATATGCTCGTAGAGACTTTGATTGAGGGAATGATTGAATGAAGATTTGGATTACTAGACATGGTCAAACGGCTTTAAATAAACAAAAATTAATGCAGGGACTCACAGATGAACCTTTAAATGAAACAGGGATTCAACAAGCTAAAGAGGCAAGAAAAAAGATTGGTGATATTCATTTTGATGCCGTATATGCAAGTCCTTTGCAAAGAGCCATTCAGACAGCTTCGATTATTGGCAATGTAGATCAAAAAGATGTAAAAATCGATTCACGTATCATTGAAGTTGATTTTGGGGATTACGAGCTTCGTAACTACTTTAAATTAGGATTAAAAATGACTTCCTATTGGACTTTTCCTGAATTGTTGCCAAATCCTAAGTCGGTTGAATCTGTCAAAAGCATGGTCAAACGAAGTCAATCCTTTTTAAAGGAACTTGAAAAGAAGAACTATGAGAATGTATTGATTGTATGTCATGGTGGTATCATTCGTTCTTTATGTGGCTATCTAGAAGATCGTAAAAACGGTATTAAGTGGAGACCAAAGCCTAATAATTGTGAGATTCGTGTCTATGAATCGAATCATGGTAAGCATACATTTATTGAAACATTCAAGTAAGGGTTGTATATAGAAACATTTCCTGTAGCTAGCTGTGTGGAAGCGTGGTTCTGTTGACTAAAACACACAAGTAAAAGTGTGAAAAGGCTTGAAATAAGGGCTTTTCAGAATTTTCAGCATTGCAACGCAGGAGGACTTTGATAAGTTTTGATGAATAAATTGTAAAATTTGCGAAATGTATTGCTGTTGTACTCACATATAGGTATAACAAGATTAAGAAAGTGTCTGAAAGGCGGTGCTTTATATGGCAACAAAATCAGCGAATCTCTATGCACGCATTGAGCCGGAAGTGAAAGAACAGGCAGAAAGCATTTTATCAGCACTGGGCATCCCTGCTTCCAATGCTATCAATATGTTTTATAAACAGATTATTCTTCAGAGAGGTCTTCCGTTTGATGTGAAAATTCCATCATCTCGTCCTGTAGATATGTCCTCTTTATCAGAAACAGAACTGAGTGCAGAACTTGAGAAAGGATATGCGGATATCAAAGCGGGAAGAACAAGAGAAGCGAATGTAGTTTTTGCAGATATTCATAAAGATTACAATCTGTGATTTACTGTTGAAGTCAGAACGCTCGTGACTTTAGTAACGAGATGAATTAGATGTAATGTGTGTACATGTTGTACTGCATAAATCAAAATCACTGTGGTAATACAAATTTCAATTGAGAAGAGTCCATCACAGTGATCCCAACCATATATCAGGTGTGGTAGTTCATGAAGCAGCTGAAAGAAAAAGAAGAACGAAGGACGAAGTATGATATTTGAAACAGAAAGATTAATTCTGCGCCGCTGGGAAGAAAGTGATGCAGAGGATTTATATAAATATGCAAGCAATCCAGATGTGGGACCGATTGCTGGATGGCCACCACATCAGAGTTTAGATGAAAGCAAAGATGTAATTAAAAATGTTTTCAATGGCAAAGAGACGTATGCAATCTGCCTAAAAGAAGATGGTAAGGTTATAGGTGCTATTGAACTGAAATTAAATGGTCATACCGATATGACCGAAAAAGACGATGAATGTGAACTTGGTTACTGGATTGGAAGACCTTTCTGGGGGCAAGGAATGATGCCGGAAGCCGCAAATGAGCTTCTTCGCCACGCCTTCGAAGATATCGGTATGAGTAAAGTTTGGTGCGGATATTATGAAGGCAACATCAAATCGAAGCGTGTTCAAGAAAAGGTCGGTTTTAAATATCAGTGGACGAGCGAAGACATTGATGTCCCTTTGATGCATGAGAAACGGACCGGTCATGTCAATGCATTGACGAAAGAAGAATGGTTAAAGAAGAGATAACTGCCAGTTTGTACTTCTTAATCTTTGTAAATGACAAGAATTCCTAAATTTTGAAAAGTATCATTGAATCATAAAATACCCTCTTGGCCATCATGGTCAAGAGGGTTTCGTGCAGTTATGCAATATTTTTAATAAATGATCGCATCATCAACTGTGAATCCGTCAAGTGAATTTTCTTTCACCTGAATGCAAATATAAGTGATACTTGAATCACTTGCAGCAAAAAATTGACGCTTTGCAGCAGGGCTGATTTTTAACCAGTCACCAGCAGTAATTTCGACAGTATCCCCATCAATGATAGCCGTTCCTTTTCCGTCAATAATCCCATAGATTTCTTCATTGTTCTTATGAGAATGAACAAAAGGAACGCTTGCACCAGCAGGAAGAGAATTAATACTTACTTCAGCTCCCGTTAAAGAAAGTGTTTCATGAAGTTCTGCACGACCTTCATTACCAACATTCGTTTTTGTGTAGTTTGACATTTGAATTACCTCCATTATTATTCGCAACCTTGTTGCTTGATTATAGTATAATCATTTACACATTCAAAAAATAGTACGCACATTTTTGTAACTGTACACAATAAAATGAATGTGCCATAATGTATATGAAGTGAGGTGACTGCACATGAAGACAAAAGAAGAGCTTCCAGCATGTCCTGTAGCAACATCAGTGTCCTTGATAGGTGGTAAATGGAAGTTATTGATAATAAGAAATTTAAGAAGTCGTCCATGGAGATTCAATGAACTTCAGAGGGATTTAGAAGGAATTTCTCAAAAAGTACTAACGGATAGTCTGAGACAAATGATAGATGATGGCCTTGTGTACAGAAATGATTATCATGAGAATCCACCGAAAGTTTATTATGGACTTACAGACCTTGGAAAAGAAATGATGCCTATTATTGATGCATTGGCAGACTTTGGTGATTATTACAAAACAATTGTTGATTAAATATAGGACTCTTTATCACAGTATTAGTTATAGTGGTGATGCAGATACCGTTGCAGGCGGTTTGAAAATGCCGTTCTGTTCTGAAGCATGGGATGTGCTTTCACGCTATATTTATACTGGATTACAAGGTGGTTCTATTATGAAAGGCTGGATGAAAAAGGAAAATGAAATGATTGCCTGCTGTTCGGATGGAACAAGGCCTGTCATTTTTAAGATTGAAAGAATTGATTATGATCAGAAAGAATAGGACAGTATAAATAGAAAAGGAGTAAAAATTGTATGTTGGCATATACGTATTTGGAAAAAGGGAAATTTGAATTGATGGAAAAACCAAAACCAGTCCTTCTTCATGAAAGGGATGCGATTGTAAAAGTGACACTTGCAAGCATTTGCTCAAGTGATCTGCATATTAAACATGGAAGTGTTCCTCGTGCCGTGCCTGGCATTACAGTTGGCCATGAAATGGTGGGTATTGTAGAAGAAGTTGGAAGTAAAGTAACTCATGTAAAACCAGGAGATCGTGTCACAGTGAATGTGGAAACCTTTTGTGGTGAATGTTTCTTTTGCCAAAAAGGCTATGTAAATAACTGTATGGATGATAATGGAGGATGGGCTCTTGGATGTCGAATTGATGGCGGACAGGCAGAATATGTACGTGTTCCATTTGCAGATCAGGGATTGAATAAGATTCCCGAAAACGTCAGCGATAGACAAGCTCTGTTTGTAGGGGATGTGCTAGCTACAGGATATTGGGCAACTAAAATTTCTGAAATCAAGGAAGAGGATACTGTATTGATTATTGGTGCTGGTCCAACAGGTATTTGTACTTTGCTTTGTGTCATGCTGAAAAAGCCAAAGAGAATAATTATGTGTGAAAAAGATGAATCTCGCATTGCTTTTATCCATGAACATTATCCAGAAGTCCTAACAGTAACTCCAGAAAAATGTCAAGACTTTGTGCTAGAACATAGTGATCATGGTGGGGCGGATGTTGTTCTTGAAGTTGCGGGTGTACCATCTACTTTTCAGCTTGCATGGCAATGTGCAAGAGCGAATGCGATTGTGACAATCGTAGCTTTATATGATGAACCACAAGTTTTACCGTTTCCCGACATGTATGGGAAAAACCTAACTTTTAAAACAGGTGGAGTTGATGGTTGTGATTGTGAAAAGACTTTACAATTGATTGCACAAGGTAAGATCAATACAGAACCTTTGATCACACATACTTATCCTCTTAGTAGAATAGCTGAAGGATATGAATTATTTGAAAACAAACGAGACGGTGTAATTAAAGTGGCCATTGAGTGTTAATTTTAAATCATTTAAAAAGAAATCCATAATCATGTATTTTAGGATTCCTTTTGATTTGGATCAAGATCAGTTCCACAATAGCATGGAATGAACTATTACTTTTTGATAAAATAATAGTAATAGCGAATTATTAGGAGAAAGTTTTCATGAATAAACAATATAATTATACAAATATCATAAAGGAAACCATGATTTTGACAGTTGCGGTTGGAATTATTGCAGCAGCCGTCTATTTTTTTCTAGTTCCCAGTCATACTTCTGTAAGTAGTATTTCTGGATTAGGTATCATACTATCTAATTTTGTACCATTACCACTGTCTGCCATCACAATGATTTTAAATGTTGTTTTATTAATTATTGGCTTTCTAACTTGTGGCAAAGAATTTGGTGTAAAAACAGTCTATACAAGTATTATGCTTCCTATTTTTCTTGCACTTTTTGAAATCATATTTCCAAATTTTGTATCTTTCACAAACAGTCAAGAATTGGATGTATTGTGCTACATTCTTGTAGTGAGCGTGGGATTGAGTATTTTATTTAATCGAAATGCTTCATCAGGCGGGCTTGATATTGTCGCAAAAATCATGAATAAATATCTGCATATGGAACTAGGAAAAGCCATGTCATTATCGGGTATGTGTGTTGCCTTATCCGCAGCTCTTGTTTATGATAAGAAGACGGTTGTGTTAAGTATTTTGGGTACTTATTTTAATGGCATTGTTCTAGATCATTTTATCTTTGATCATAATATTAAACGAAGAGTTTGTATCATCACGCCAAAAGAAAAAGAACTTCGTGAATTTATCATTCATGAACTACATAGTGGGGCAACCGTGTATGAAGCGTATGGAGCATACAATATGGAAAAGCGTCATGAAATCATCACAATCGTAGATAAAACGGAATATCAAAAGCTAATGAAATTCATTAATATATTAGATCCAAAGGCATTTATTACTGTATATAATGTATCAGATATGCGATATCAACCAAAGATTTGAGTAAGGCAAGACCTTACTTTTTTTTCCTTTTAAACGACCTATTTTGACAATACATTTGATTCTAAACAACTAAAGAACTAATATGAAGATAAGGAGATTATGTATGGATAAAAGGGTATTTGTTAATTGTTTAATCATAATTTTAGTTGAGCAGGAAATCGTATGACTTATTATTACTTGTCTGGAAATACAAGTTTAATTGTTAGTGGCATTATTTTGATTATTGGCTGTTTAATGATGTGGAGGTTTAATCATGAACATAGATGAATATATTAGATTTGATGATTTGAATAAACAATTTACGATTGAATCCGGTACATATTCTTATTGCGATGTAGCTCGTGTTTCTGTATTAAATGAAAAGGCAAAGTATAAGGGAAAGGGAGTTCCATTTACGGCTATACTTCCTAGTGGCCCATTGCCAGCTGGGATTCTACAAGATCCATATCTATTTGTTGGAGTTAAGGTTGTATTAAAGGATGGAACAGTATTGGCTATTTATATTTCTAAAGAAAAGACGATGGTCAATACAGATCAATATATTCAAGATCGTAAGGTTGCAGAAAAAATAAAAGAGGTGATGAAAAATGTGTGTAAAATTTAAGGATGAATATTTAGAAGTTGACGGTAAAAGATGTTTGTATTCAGATATATTAAAATGTTCCATTCAAAATGAAGATGCCCATTTTAAAGGAAAGACAAAACCATTTACTCATACTATTCTTGGTGGGACCACATTTATGGCTGGTGCAGTAGAACCCATGATGTATGTGGGAATAAAAGTGACTTTAAAGGATAGTACAGTTTTACCAATCTATGTATCGAATGAAAAGGTATTGTTTAATAGTGAGAAGTATTTAAGTGATTTGAAAGAAGCTGAATCCATTTTATCCAAAATAAAAGAAAGAACCCGTTAAGATTCCTTTTTCTTGTATTCAGAAATAATTAATCCAGAAAGTGTTAATATGGTTCCAAGAACAATACATGGTGTGATTTTTTCATGTAGAATGATTGCTGAAAAGATAATGGTTGCGATTGGGTTTAAATATACATATTGATTGGTACGTACACTTCCTAAAATGGAACAAGAATAGTTCCAAATCCAAAACAGCCTGCACAAGCTATTACACCTAAGAAAAGCAGATTTAATAGATTGACTGGGATTAGAATGTCATTCATAGATACGTCAAATCCTAGAAAGGGAAGGCTTAAAGCCATAAAGAAAAGGCCCCACGCAAAGATTCGTTTTGTGCTTTGAATGGAAGTATGGCCTAATTCATTTACTTTCTTTAATACAACACTATAGATAGCCCACATCATGGCTGCCACAATCGTAAGAATATCTCCCTTTGGAGATAGGTGCATTTGTTTTCCATTGAAGCTAATAAAGAAGATTCCAATAAAGGCCACGATAAATCCAATCGCAAAGTTGATTTTAAAGGGTTCATCTTTAAAACATAAATAGGCAAGTATAGAAGTAAAGAAGGGTGCTATGGATATTATGACACCTACATTTGTGGCATATGTATAGACTAGTGCTGTACTTTCTAAAAAGTAATATAAGAAGACACCAGTTAATCCACTTAGGATATACCATATTTCGTCTTTTCTATTTTCTAATTTTAATATTTTAGGACTTAAGATGCATAGTGTTAGAAAGCCTATCAAAAAGCGTATAAACAACAGTTCAATGGGTGTGAATGTATCTAAAAGAATTTTACTCGATACAAAGGTAGAGCCCCAAATCATAATGCATGCAAAGGCTAAAATATGTCCGATCATTGTTTTATTTTTCATACCAAACTATTATAACAAGAAATTGAAGGGAAGTGTAAAGATATGAAGAAATTAGATCCGGTTATCATTATTGTTGATGTATTATTATTAATTGGATGTGGATGCATGTTTCTATATGGAAAGATGTCAGCTCATTCTTTGTTCATTGTTGGTATTATTTTGATTGCTGTTTTACTTATATATTTGTATGTAACAAACTACAAAGATCATCATTATGGAGGTAAGTTTCATCAAGACTTCTAGGCGGTAGAAATACCGCTTTTACTGTGTTATAGTTAAATTAAAGAGGGCGATTATATGGGCGGATTGTGTGTATTGTTACTGATGATGTTTTGTGTAGGATGGATCTTATGTGTGTTCTTTCTATCCATGCTGATTCCTCTATTAATCATATATAATGGAATTGTTGGTGTTGTATGTGTTATTCTATATTTTGTATTACGCAAAAAAAGTGTTTTCATTAAATACACAGAAGGCTATAAACATGTATTATCCATTGTTTTAAAATATTTCCTAATTGTATATGGAAGTATTTCATTGGTATTTAGTATCATTTTAGCTATTTTAAACTTTTGTTAGGAGAGAATATGACAATATTAGGCGTAGATTTAGGAACAACAAACAGTTTAGCAGTTGTCTATAAAGAAGGAAAACCCGTATTGATTCCCAATGCGTATGGCGAGTATGTAACTCCAAGTGCAGTAAGTATCTTGGATAAAAAGATTGTTGTTGGCAAATTGGCAAAGGAAAGATTGATTACACATCCAGAGTGCAGTGCATCTTTGTTTAAGCGAAATATGGGTACGGATGTTACTTACACATTAGATAAGAAAGAGTATGATTCAGCAACACTTTCTTCTTTTGTCGTGAAACAACTGATTGAAGATGCACAAAATTATCTTCATGAAGAAATATCTGAGGTTGTGATCAGTGTGCCTGCTTATTTTAATACGCGTCAAAGACAGGATACTAAGCGTATTGGTGAATTATTAGAAATTAAAGTGGAGCGTTTGATCAACGAACCAAGTGCTGCCGCAATCGCATGTCATATGGATGATGAATATGAAACCTTTGTTGTTTTTGACTTTGGTGGAGGAACATTGGATGTCTCTGTTGTCGATTGTTTTGAAAATGTGATTAGTATCAATGCGATTAGTGGAAACAATCATTTGGGTGGTACAGATTTTGATCGAGCTATGGCCGAATATTTTTGTTTGAAAAATGGGTTAAACTATGATGTCTTAGACTCTTCTTTTCAACAAAGTATTTTGCGTGCTTGTGAACAAGCCAAAATCAAGTTAAGTACACAGAGTGTGGTTGAAGTATCTTTAGTTCATTTAAACAAGAATTATAATTGTATATTTGATGAAAATGTATTATTTAATATTACACATTCTCTACTAGAATCTTGTAAGAATGTGATTGGTAAAGCCGTTAAAGATAGTGGCTTCTCAGCTAGTGAACTTGATAGTTTGATTCTTGTAGGTGGATCTAGTCAGATGCCGGTACTTCAACATTATTTGTCAGACGCTTTAAATATTCCAGTATTAAAAGAAGAAAATATGGATTCTTTAGTCGTGCTTGGACTTGGAAAATATATTGGCATTAAACAAAGGGATGAAAATATTAAGGACTTGGTAGTAACCGATATTTGTCCTTTCTCACTAAGTACTTCTACATATAATGAACAAAATCCAGATTTGGAACTATCGACTGTGCTTATCCCTAAAAACTCGGTTCTGCCGACAAGTAAAAAGATGACTCTACGTACGGTACATAAAGGACAAACCAAAGTCAATATTCGTGTGTTTCAAGGGCAGGCAATGTATGCGAAAGAAAACTTATTTTTAGGCCAAGCTTTTATTCATGTTCCTAGAAATATGCATGATTATGAATCGTTTGATTTGATCTATTCGTATGACATCAATTCTATGTTGTATGTAGAAGCTATTGTACATTCAACGAAAGAACATTATATTTTTAGAGTATCGAAATGCGATTTGTTAGAAAAGGTGGATGCTTCTGTTCGTTTAGATTCCATCAAAGAAGTATCTTTGGCGTTATATCAAAATAATGAAGTGGATGCCGTACTTGCTCGTATTGAAAGAATCTATCAAGAAGTGGATGAAGAAACACAAGAGTATTTGATGCGACTTCATGCAGACTTTACAAAAGATATGCAAACTTTGATCAACAATATCCAAAAAAGAAAGCATCTTATTCATCAAGTATCTTTAATCTTAGATCAAATTGAAGCATGCCAAGATGTAGATTCTTTAGATATCTTCAGTCAAGAAGAGGATGAAGAAGGAGAATATTTGGCATGAATTGTTGGAAAGTATTAGGAATTGAGCCTACGCAAAATAAAAAAGAAATCAAGAAAGCTTATGCCAAGCTTTTAAAACAGTATCATCCGGAAGAAAATCCAGAAGAGTTCAAACAGATCCAAGAAGCTTATCAACAGTGTCTACATCCAGATCAAGACATAGAATCTGTTTCATATAAACAAGAAGAAAGAACTGAAAATATGGAAATAGAACCAATTTCCATAAGGGAAGAGAATGAAATTGTTCCTCCGCCTGTTCCTAAAGTAGAGACATTGTTTGTGAAGAATGAAAAGGATGTAGTTGTTTATCAAGATATATTAAATCCGATTGAAAAAAGTTTGCCTAAAAAGATTGGTTCTAAAGAGATCGTACAAGTTTTTACAAATCCCAAAATCATGCCCTATTTAGAGGATGAATCGTTTTGTAGAAAATTAGAAGACATCTTCTTGTCTCGTAAATTAAAATGCATTAAGAATTCAAGAGATCCTATTTATATATATTTAGGAAAGTATGACATGTCAAATTTATCAAATGCGATGGATTATTCAAATGTACCATTTGCGAAAAGGCCAGCCTTTGTAGCTTTTATTGTAGTAAGTGTCATTCTTTTAGAGTTGATATTGGATATTATTTAACAATCGCAAGAAAAAAACAAGAATCTCCTTATCTACTTAGGGTATTATATAGGTAAGGAGGTATTTTTTTATGGCAAAAACTACCTTGTTTGATTGAAAAAATAAAAAATATGCATATAAAGATTTAGAATCTATTTATTAAGAAATACAAGTATTTCGGAATGGGCTAACTGATTCTGAAGTTGAAATTATGTATGCAAATTGGAATATACTTGAACCAGTCTATAGAACTATAAATATATCCATATCTAATGATGGGACGATTCAAATTGAAGATGTAAAGGAAAATCATGACCCTTTAATTTTTACATATCAAGTTGAAGAATCCAATATTCAACAATTCTTTGAGGTTATAAAGATGAATCTTGGAGGTAAAACCACTTATGATTCTACATATGTTGGTGGATGGAATCGAAGTTTTACTTTGTATTGCGAAAATGGGAATATTTTTAAATATCATAGTGATTATTGTACAGATATAGTAAAGGAGCTACTCACAAAATGTCAGATTATTATTTAACTTTAGAAGAGATAAAAATCAACAAATCCTTATCGGATGGTTCTATGTATAAAACATATATTACGAATTTCTTTTCGTTCACAAAAGCGCATCATGATATTCTCAATCTTTATGATGTAGATGGAAATATTCAATTTGTTGAATTATTTAGCATATTTGATTGCAAGATAGATTCAAAGACAAATGAAGCCTATATCCGAGTTGAACTTGAATTTTTAGATTCTAAAGATATGGATAAGTATCTTCATAAACCACTATATTTTAAAGAACCAGAATGGTTTCATGATTTAACAAATGAAGAAATTAATCAAATCGATTGTATTTTCAATGATTATGAGCCATTTGGTGGACCACTAGTCAAAAGTAACCATATATCTATATGTATGGATGGAACTATACATACAGATGATGAAATTATTCATGTTTCAGAATCGATGGTCAATGACTTTTTTGATGAGATAGAAGTGAATTTAGGTAATGAGAGAACATACAAACCCTTATTGTGTGGTGATTACAGTAGTACATATATTTTGCATCTAAAAAGTGGAAAAGTTATTGAATATTCAGGTAATTATGCATTATGTGATGGAACTCCATATGGATGTGAAAGATATACAAAAAAGATTGTGGATGATTTACTTAAACAAGTGGTAGATTCTTTTTGAGAATTTATATAAGCTATTAAAGGAGAAATTTAAATATGAAATATGGATTTGGAGTCGATTTTAAAGAGTATGCATTCCATGCATGTAAAAATACTCCAATTGTTTTGGCTAAACTTGAAAATGATGCTGGAATGTATGGTTGTGTAAAATCATTATTTTAATTCTACTAAAAATGCAAGGCTAACCATTAGGTTAAAACCTTGCATTTTTATTTTCTATAATAGTGGTGAAAAAATACGAATAATGCTTAAGAATAAGCCTTTTACAATATTGACGTGCGTATCTTCGATTTGAATTTCTTTACAATGTGAAAGTGTATCAAAAAAGTTTTGTTTCACATCCATAATCTTCTTAGATTTATATAATAAAGTACCATTTTCAAAATGTAAGTAAAGAGATCTATAATCCAAGTTAATAGTTCCTACAGTCGCATACGTATCATCGGAAATAAAGACTTTAGAATGTACAAATCCAGGTTCATATTCATAGATTTTCACTCCACCCTGAATCAATTGAGCATAATAAGTTGTACCTATATCATGAACAATTTGTTTGTCGGCAATCCCAGGCATAATAATACGTACATCCACACCTTTTTTTGCGGTATGAATCAATGTGTTGATCATTTCAGAATCAATAATCAAATAGGGTGTCATTATATATACATATTCATTAGCACTGTTTAATAAATCTTCATATACCGATTGACCGGTTAGTTCTTCATCTAATGGTGTTTCTGCGTAAGGGACAATATACCCATCATATTGCGATTCATCTATTGGATCTGTGCATTTAAATACAGAATAGTCAAAGTCTTCATGACGCAAGGCATTCCAGTTTGTCAAAAACATGACTAGATAAGACCAAACGGCATTTCCTTTTACACAGAAAATGTTGTCCATCCAATGGCCATATTTAACTTTCTTATTAATATATTCATCAGCTAGATTAGCACCACCACTAAAGGCAACCTTACCATCAATTACTAATATTTTTCGATGATCACGATGATTCATGATCGTATTAATAATAGGAGAGACGCGATTAAAGGATACGGCCTTAATTCCTTTCTTTTCTAATTGTTTTGCATAGGATGCAGGAAGCGTTCCTAATGAGCCCATATCATCATACATAACTCGAACTTCTACACCTTGTTTTACTTTATCTTCTAGAATGGAAAGGATGGAATTAAACATCATTCCTTCTTCAATAATAAAGTATTCCATAAAAATGTATTTTTCAGCTTTACGTAGTTCTTCCAGCATGGTTTCAAACCCAGCTTCGCATGGTGCATAATAAGCAAAATCTGTATTTCGATAGAAGGGAAATCCTTCCTTTTGAAGAAATGCCAAATGCGAAGTATAATCCGGATTTTCCAATTTAATTTCTGAAATAATAGCTTCCTCTTGCTCATAATAGTTTGCAGCCTTTTTTTGTTCGATAATGATATTTCGAAAGGTTTTACCAAATAAAAGACTTAAAAGCATTAATACATACACAAAGGTACCAAAAACAGGGAAAAGCATAATCAGTATAATCCACATCAAATCACTCGATAGATGTCTACAGGTACGTATAATGTTTAATACAATTAAAATTGACAATATGTGTAGAGTAACTTCTACTAATACAAAGGATGTGGTTAACCATTCAAATAGAAAGTAATACAATCCGAGTTCACCTAAAACAATTATAATTAAGGGGATAATTCGTCCTAACCATATTTTACTTTTCATAAATAAACCTAAAAACGACCTTTCATCCGTATTCGCATAGAGTACTATATCACTAAGCCAATAGAATTTCCAATTTTAAATAAAAGAAAAGCTGAACTATAGGATGAGGTTAAATAGTTCAGCTCTAGAAATAGGAAAACTGGATAAGTAATTAGTTGAGTATAAATTTCATCCAGCAAACGCATTATACCATTATAAGCCCAGCTTTCTCAATAACAGATGATGATTTTTTGTATAGAATTTATCATTTGTTCATAAAATAATATTATAATGTTTTGATTATTTTGGAATAAACGTTCAAAAATACGGATGTTTTATGCTGTATCGAATACAAAATGATTGGATCTAAAAGGAAAAGTAGGAACGTTCGTTTGCCAATTATTTATGTGGTGTTTCTACGTATGTTTTTTAATAACGATGTAAAATTAAAACTTTTAATACTGTATTTACAAAGTATATCGATTAATTCTTGTTTTTGTTTAAAACAAGTTTTGGGTATAGGAACAAATAAAATAGTTAATCCTTTTTTCTTTTGATTATTGTTATAAGTGATTAAAAATATTCCATCTCTTATAACTAAAAATTTGTATAGCTTGTCAAAGTTTCTTTAATAATTTTATTTAGTGCCATAGCAATTTCTTCTTTATCATTAATTTCAATTTTTGCAATACAATTCATATCATCTGTTGCAGTGTATTCTGGTGTTTTTTCATTCATAGAAAATTTATAGTTCGATACATTGACAAGTGTGAATATATAGGATAGAATTAGTATAGTTTTACAGGAAGGAGTGGATACTATGAGTTATAAAGAAGATGTTCGTATGATTAAGGCTTTGGCAGATGAAAACAGACTTCGTATTTTGGAATGTTTGCATCATGGAGAAAAATGTGCCTGCGTTATACTTGAAGAGTTATCCATTACCCAATCAACTCTTTCTCATCATATGAAATTGCTTTGCGACTGTGGACTTGTCGATTCTAGGAAAGATGGGCGATGGATGCACTACTCAATTTCAGAGGAAGGGGAAAACCGTTTTAAGGATATGTTTTCTCATTATCTTGAAACCATTGATTCAGATGGTGGATGCAGCTGCGATAAGTGCGAATAATATATACATGTCTCTCCAAAACTAACGACTTCCATTGTTGGTCTTTTTTTTACGCTTATTTTCCGTTTTACAAGAACTTAAAGGCCCCTATAAGAAATCCAATCAGTCAGAAATGACTTTTTTAACCAAAGTAATAATCACCTAAGCAAAACCAAAACAGTGCAAGCGTGTCAAAACGGGAAAACTAATAGGGAACTGATAGGAGAGAGACATGAAAAAACAGAACCTCTATAATGAGATTCTGTGTTGTGTTATTTGTAGTTAACAGAGCCTGTTACGGTGTAATCAACTTTTGATAGGTCGATGACAAAGGAAGGGCGGACGCCGCGCCAAGTATCCGTCACACTGCCGCTGTCCATTGAACGAATGCCGTAATTCAGATCCACCGCATAGCGAGGTGAGCTAGAATTACAGTCTCTGAACCACATGTGGTTTACAGAGTTATTTGTTCCTTTCAAGAAATTGTAAACCTTGTTGGCGTTGTTTAGATCCACTAGATTGGATACTTCTTCAACGCTTGGCAGGAATACATGTCTTGAAATTGTGTTATAAGTTGTGTTGTTATAACTTTTTTCACTCTGTTTCCAACAGTTCAAAGGATAAGTGCCTTGTTCATCCTCTGGATAGTTTGCTTTATCATATCTAACCCATTTTGGATTTTCTGTAGTACCTTCATTATAATACCAATTGTTGTTCGAACCTCCGTTTGGGTCAAACCATTTCCATTTTGGATTGGATGCAATATTTCTGTAAGATGCCTGTTTGATGTCCGTTGCCTGAATTGCTTTTTGTAGCTTGTCAGGAAGTTGTTTATACCATGTGTTTTCTAGATAGTTATCAATATAGCTACCTTCATAAGTATTGGAATACTGACCATCAGGACGCTTATCATCCGGCGTTTCATATGTTCCAACTTTGTAGTTTCCATCAGAATTCACATTTGGCTGGTACTGTATATTTCCAATATTTGTTCCTGAAATCAATCTATAATTTCCGTCTTCAGTTTGACCCATAACTATATAATCGGAGTCCTCTATATTTAACACAGTTCCATTATTATACCGCCAATGAGCAAACAACTCAACATCTGAATCAAATTGAATGTTAAAATCTCCAATACTTAACGTAAAATCTTTTTCACTTGGTCCATATAGAACAAATGCATGGCACCCATTATTTGCCCATTTATCATCGGGATTACCTTCAAAAACATAAGTGTTCCATTCCTTGCTAATATTAATATTTTTTCTACTGCCACTTGTACCTTCGAGTCCAGGATAATTTGTAAACGATACATCTTTATCTGCTTTCATTTTAACGGTTAATTTAATTCGCTTGTTCTTTAAATCTTCTAAAGAAACACCTGTACGTTGACAATACGAATCAAAAACCATGTAATAAATACCACCATTGAAATTATCTGGAATATTAGATGTAAAATAAATATTATTTGCGATTTTTGATGTTAATGTCTGGTCTTCTGACCATCCAAGATTAGCTATAGTTATATTTGAATGAGACTGGCCATCATAATATACAATAGGGTATATTTCATTTTTTATATCAACTACAACATTACTACCTTCTGTATTCTGATATACATTATTTTGCCAATACTGTGTACCATTCACTGCAGAACCATCAGCATTATAAACTTTGGTTCCACCTGTCTCATCCGTATACCATCCGTCAAAATCGCACCCTTTACGAGTAGGAGTATAGGCACTTATATTGGCATTTGATGAGCTATCGTACACTAACTTATCAGTAGCTGTTTTGAAGCTGCTGTTATCACTAAATGAACCACCGTTAGCGTTCAGATTTAATTGGGATTGGATTGGAGACCAAATGGGGTACAAGTCTATCGTTGTATCACTCTTTTTAAATTCATCTAGCATTCCACAGTACTCTGCAATATCTTCTACTTTACTTAATCCTTTATCGTCTCTTATCTCTTTATTTCCGTTTTTTCCGACACTCCATACGCGTGATTTAGCGGTATAACCTTTTTTCGTGAGACGACTAACATCTACTAAACCTGATGCGGCATCATAGTAATTCCCATATAAATGAATACCTGTATAAGCAATATCATTTCCTTCCACATTCCGAATTGAATTATCAAAATATTTGAAATTTTGTGCCCCACCAGTATGATAATTTAAAGTCAATTTATTTGTATTGAATTCAAAGTAAATTGGAGCAACTAAATTATAAGGATTATCACGTCTTGTCCATAAGTGATTGGTATCAACACCTATACGCCCTTTAATGGATGTGTTAGCACATGAGTTTATCCCAACAAAATGATGACCATCTGTGGCTTTTATGTTTTTAAATTCATATGTGTCGCCATAATTCAATATTTCTCCAAAATCACTGACGTTTTCCGCTTTTAATATTCCATTAATATAAACATCAGCCACACCGTAATTATGACGTCCATTTTCCTGCACTCCATCTAGAATTGAATTCATGTCTAGTTCATATGTGTATTTATTACTTCCAATGCTGAATGTAAGTCTATCTTCATAGTTCCCACTATAATTTGTATTTGTATTAGCTAATGTAATATTGAAATTCTCATCAAAGCTTTTCATGTCAGCTGATTTTACGTTGTCTACATGAAACGAGTCTTTATCAAGTGAATAGGGGATTTCTTGATTTTTATACTTTAATTTGCATTTGTTTTGGGAATTTACACTAACATCTAATTCAGTCTGTGCATCTATTTTCCCAGTTACAGCGAAGGAACCTTTACCACTATCTTTATCTATATCAACATCAGATGGGATTGTAATCGTATATCCAGACGTATCAGTTGTCTGCTCATTAATAGCTTCAGCTTTTACAACATCTGCATCACCACAGGCAATTGATCCTAAGATTAAAAAGCCACATAATGTTATAAATTTCTTTATGTTTTTCATCTCATCACAAATACCTCCTTACTGCTACATTGAACCACAATTCAAATCCAAACAATTTCTCGTCATTTCTATGGATAAACACAAACAAAATCCTTGCAATACAAACAAAATTCACGTCAACTCTTCTGAAAGACCTTCTCGTAACCCTCGAATCTATATCCAGATCAAAACATTACTATGCAAAGTGTGTAAATGAATAGAAAACTAAGGGAAAGTGCGGGGAAAATGTTTGTTTTTAGGTTTTACGCCAGCGTAAACTCATTAAAAGACGGGAAAATGTTTGGCTTTAACGGGATTTTGTTTGTTTTTATTCCGAATGATATACTAGAAGCAGGGAAATGGTGAGAATATGAAAAGAAATAGGTTGATGATAGCTATCTTGATAACTTCTTTGATATTGTCTGGATGTGCTGCTTCTGAAAAGAATAAAGACAAGAAGGCTGATGAGAAGATTTCTCAGAAGGAGCAAAGCAAATCCAAATCAAAGAAAAAAGAGGCAGAAAAGAAGACTAAAGAAGCAAAAGAAACTAAGGAAGAAACGCCTCAAAAACAGGAAACACAAGCTAGTCAGGTTGAAGAAACACCAGTTGTTACGGGTATTTCAAGTATGTTTACAGATGATGAATTGTTTGCTTTTGCTGATGAAACTGTAAACACATTTTATGCAGAACGTATGTCGTATATCTGTGGGACTCAATTTTCGGTGGGAGAAGGTTCATATCGAAATGATGACGGTTATTATGTAGCTGTATCAGATCCACGAATTCAAACATATGATGATATAGAAAACGTTTATTACCAGAAGTTTTCCAGAAAATATCCAATCTGCTACGATAAGCCATACAACTTAAGTCCATTGACAAAGCTGCCTTTTATTGTTGTTGATGGTCAACTGAATGAAGCATATTCTGCTATATGTATTAACGGAATTGGATGCAAATATACAGTAGGAGAAATCATTAAGAAAACGGACGATGAATTCTGGGTAAGACTTAACAACTATTGCGGACTCGACAATTCTACTAATCAAACAGACATTACCTGCTCGTTTGTATGGGAAGATGGTGGATGGAAATACGGTGATTTTAACAATCCTGAATTCTATAAAGTTGGATGATGTTTTTATTTGGCTATGACTTGTTTGATAGGAACGATATCAGGCAAGTCTTTTAATCCAAATCTTTATCAGGTTTGGCTTTTTATATTCTTGATTTTCATCTATTTAAGAACTATAGTATCCATGAATTAGAAACATAAATATATAGATGTTCTTTTGCTTGTATTTAAATACACTAATTCAAGATATTTATCAGCCAAAATTGTTTGATAAAGAAAGAAGGCTTTAATCATGAAATTATTCAAATATATTCTCTGCTTATTTTGCGCTATATCTTTAACAGCTTGTCACCAAGATGAAAAGCAAGATTTTTGGGAAGCTACCATTGATGCTGTTCAATCCAAATCCAAAGATAATGCGTACTTAAAAAACAACTGGAATATTGGTATAAGTTCAGATGAAGGCAAAAAGCATCAAAATATGGCTGCCCGCTATATCGTAGAAAACGACAATGAAACAACTACTACCATATTTGCTTTGCAAAACCAAAATGATAAAGAATATATATCCTATACATATACAACAGATGTAATTGAAGATACAAAAGAATATCAAAAGACAATAACTATTAATTCAACGAATAAGAAATATACAAAGTATGATATCCAATATAATTACTACGAATTTGAGAATGGAAACTACACATATGGAGAAGACGCAACTGGCTCAATATCAATCAATAAAGATGGCATTACATATGATAATGTTCCACTTTTAAATGAAGCAATCCAAAGCTGCTGTACAATAATTGATGATTTCCAGGAAGAATTTGATATCGATTATGAAGAATATGATTTTGATCCTCTACCATATCAAATGAAGGATTTGAATATTCCAAGTATAGATGAGATTCAGGAGGAAATCGCAACTTCTACAGACTACTATGGAGAACAAAGAATCAACGCAAAAGGATATACACTTGTTGATTGTTTAAGTATTGATAAAGATACAAATGAAGCAACCTATTCAACTTTCAATTACGAAAGACAGAGTGATGAGGAATCAATTCCATGTACACTTTCATTACAAGGTAATAACATTTATCTATTGACGCCAGATATGGATATTGATTTTACTTACTATATTTATAAAACAGACGACACCGTTTACATGTATTCCATAGACTATTCAAGTAATGAAATCATTGAGGATATTACCAACAACGGAGGAAATATGGCCGAGCAAGTTTTAAAAACCACAAATGACAGCTTACGAAAAAAGATTGCAGAACAATAAAGGCTATGACTTGTTTGATAGGAACGATATCAGGCAAGTCTTTTTTGTTTTCTTGGAAAAGCTAAACTATTTCTCGATTGTTTTAAGAACGCTCTCGTAGAACGAAAGTTGCTTTTATAACTAATCCTATGAAAACATTATTTCCAAAGTGTGCAATTCGTCATTGTCGGATTTTGAGAGCGTTGTGAAAGGATTCGAGAAAGGAGAAGGGTATAAATAAAGGACTCCATTCAAGGAATCCTAATGTTTTATGTCATATCTTATCCGATTTCTCTAGTATATGCATACACGACTTTCGGAGCCATTGCAGCTTTTGCAGCTGTTTCAGTATAGTACTGAGTCAGTTTGGAAGTATCGTTCAATTTTCGAGCTTCTTCAGAAAGTGCCTTAATAGTTCGGTTTACATCTTTCAAGACTTCATATAATGAGTTTTGATTATCTCGAATCTTTTCCAAGTTATCAACAATATCTGATGATTTGTTTATGATTAGGTTTTGCCTTAGCTCGGTTTCATTCAGTTTTTCACAGTATTACGGTGGTGTTATAAAGCAATATAGGTTTTTATAAGTTTTTATTGGTAATATGATGGTGTTACAAGTTTTTTGTATGAAAATTAAAAAAGATATATTTCCTCTCTATAAACCACTTATATTTTGTGTTAAAATCCTGTCTTTGACAGCCAGAAAAGAAATAAAGTGGTCCAAAGCCCTAGTATAAAGGCTTTGAGCCACTTTTTTGCGTTGTTGCGGATTATAGTATTTTTTTCTTATCTTTTGTTTGATGTATGATGTTTCTCATTTTCTGCTTTTTTGTTATTTGGTAATCTGTTCTGAATCTAAACAATTTATGAAGATCATCTGTAATATCTGTTCTTGTATAGGATGGGATGTATCCATATCCTTCTAATAATGTAAGATTCATCTTTTTCATGGTGCCCACAATTTGGTCTGCTGTATATTTATATTCTAGTTTGTTTTCTAGAATTCGGAAGAATAATAAGGCCATGAAACAAATAAGAAAATGAGCTTTGATCCTATCATCGTCTCTTAAATAAACGGGTCTGGCATCGAAATCTGATTTTAGAATCCTAAAACATTCTTCAATCTGCCATCTTCTTTTGTTGATGGCTATTATATCTTGAACATCATCATCAAGGTTTGTAATAACGGCATAGAATCCATCATACATTGCTTCTTTTTCAATAACTTCTTGGTCGATTTGCCAGATTTCATCTTCAGCTAATTCACCATTGTCCGTGAAGGACTGTTTTTTAAGAAATCTAGCAGGATCGTTAGGATTTTTACGATTCTTTTTTGGCTTGCCGCTATCTGTAATCATTTTTTGAGCTCTTTGTATTTGATTCTGACGTATAGATGCTTGATATTTTCTGTATTTAGGCGAATAAGTCACAATTAAAGTTTCAGAAAGCTCGTTACTGTCATATGGAACTTCTTTGTAGTAGATAGAATTAAAAACTTCTGGATCTTCTTCGTCTAGGTCATTCAAATCAATGAATTTGTTGGAACCAATCTTTCTATATTGCGATGTAGATAAAGCTGTTTCTCGAACATCTTTTTTTAGCTTTTTAAGAGATTGTGTAATCACGTAAGCTCTTCCGCCTGTTGTGTTCAAAAGACGGTTTTTCTTAGAGCCAAGTCCGCTGTCAGAACAATAAACGAATTGAGAACATTCAAAATCATTGATGACTTTATGTTCATGGCCTTTTAATGTCAGCTGTTCATTTTGGTTTCCAGGAAACAGATCAAATGATAGAGGGAATCCATCGGCATCCATAAACAATCCCATACCTACTATTGGATTTGGTCTGTTTTCTTTGTTTTTACCGTACTTGGCATCTCCACGTTCCTGTTCGATTTCGAAATAATAATTTGTACAGTCATAATAAAGAACGCGTGTATTTCTTTTATGGATGTAGTTTGAATTTCTGTAAAGCTCTGCCTGAATATAGTCACTCTCTTCAGCTAGAACAGTTAATGCTCTGTAGATATCGTGTAAATGATAAGTAGGTTGTTCAAGAAGCGAATGACAATACTTAAATGAACTTAACTTACTCGTTGGGTTTAAAAAACGAGCATATATCAGATCGGCTAGAATTGCGTTCAAATCGTATTCGTAATCATGTCTGTTTTTGATGTTTCTGCAGATATTATCCAAATGTAGAGAATAATAAATGCTTTGTAGAAATAGATAGCCACAATTAAAAGTGTTCTGCTGATCCTTCTTGATTGGAATATTTGGATTAAGAGCGATAGAAACGGATTCATTTTCCTTTTTATATTTTTCAGTTTCTATACGAGCCTGTTCCTTTGCCCAGGCCATAACACCATCTCTGTCTGTATTCAGTTCTTTAGAAAGTTCAGAAAGTTTACCGAGCTTTTTGTAGATTCTTGAAGTGCTTTTACCTTTTTCGTTGATGAAAGCATAATTGATATAAAAAGATTCATCTGTTTTAGATTTAGTAGTTGTAACACGCATAAATATCACCTAATACAATTATATCACAGAATACTAGATAATACGATATATAAAAACAAATAATTTGACAAAAAAAGTAAAAGAAAAACGCTTGTTTAAGCGCTATGTTTAAGATCAGTTGTGAAAAGGGGTGTCAAACTCCCGTGTTACAAGTTTTTTGTATGAAAATTAAAAAAGATATATTTCCTCTCTATAAACCACTTATATTTTGTGTTAAAATAAATTAATAAATCGGAATTTGGAGGTGTTATGCAATGAAAAAATATGAATACGTTTCTGTGCATATAGGGAAATTAGTTGGAGCTAAATCGGAAGAGCACAGGCAGATTATTGATGAATATGCAAAGAAAGGGTATCGTTATGTAGGATATATTCCAACGGTTATATCTGATTATGGAAAAATCAAAGACATGGATTTGATTTTTGAAATGGACATATAAATTCCAGTTTGTCGATGTATAGACAAAACTAGTAACGGGTAAACCTCATCAATTTACCCGCTTTTTTTTATGCTTTCTATTTAACTATGGGGAGTATTTTGGAGGTTTCTGTGAGGATGGTTTGTCCAAGTTGTAAAAAGAGAAGACCTTCATCAAAAGCACCTGCATCTAAAAACATCTGTGATTACATCTCGGACGCCTAAGAACAAAGAGACTCAATGTTTCTTTGTTTTTTTATGCTTTCACAAACAAACGAAGTAAACTTTGGAAGTTCTTAGTTTCATGAAGTGAAAACAAATCTTTTTCGTAAACGTAACGCTTAGTTTCATGAAAACACTTTTTCTGTTGCGGATACAAGACATACCATGAATATGGTTATTCGCCCTATCAATGATCCAGGCATGTATATTTCAAATGTATTCTTGATTTGAAAGGATCGTGAATTATCTTTTGCAGGCAAACTATTTTTAGAAGAAATTGGCGTTTTAAAGTAAATCATATTGACTTATTATTTATGTAATATATAATTAATTTACGATAAACATTAATTATTTAATGTTAGGAGGTAATATCATGAATGATAAGTCTAAAGATTTATTAAAGAAAATGTGCTCTGTTTTAAAAGTCGTTCGACAGGTTTGTTTAATCTCTTTTGCGTTGTCAATTGGACTAAGCTTATTTTATGCCTTCAACAAAGATGTATATAACACTTTATTTGGAAGCATAAGAATAGACTTTCTTCAATTGATATTTAAAGATGATACCGCTTTACATAAAGACAGCATGTCCATGTGGTTACCATTGATTTTATTAATCATCGCTATATTAATATTCATCATCTATAAATCTATACAAACAATTGAATCCATTTGTACAATTGCGATGGATCATACTCCATTTGATGTTCGTGTTGCCAATCACATCAAAAACCTTGCTAAGTATATTCTTGCAGGGGGTATTGTCTTTAATATTCTTGAAGTATGTCGAGTTATGTACTTTAAACAAATCATCAACTTTGATCTACTTTTCAACACTAAATATGTTACACAAATCAATTTTGGTATTCGTCTTCACTTAAGCTTCCTCGTTTTTGCAGCTCTAATCTATTTGTTATCTTATATATTTAGATATGGACAAGAACTACAACAATTGAGTGATGAGACATTGTAATTATGGGTAAGATCATATTGCGATTAGATCGTGTCATGGCCGATCGAAAAATGAGTTTAAAAGAGTTGTCTGAAAAAGTTGGCGTCAGCAATGTCAACCTATCAAAAATGAAAACAGGTAAGATTTCTGCGATTCGCTTCTCTACTTTAGAAGCTATTTGTGAAGTATTAAATTGTCAACCTGGTGATATATTGGAGTATGTAAAGGACGATGAAAATAGCTAGAAGCACAAACTTCTTGCTATTTTATTATGATTTTAAATTTCAATAACACTACATACTATATTTCAAATTCAGTTAATCACATTATTGTCTGTTCATGCACACTGAATATAAGAAAAGATTCGTCATATATTTTTAGTATATAATAATTATTCAATCGCATCTTTTCTAATATAATGCGATGCGCGGCCTAGACCTTTACGAATAATAGTACCATCTTCAACTAATCTTTTTAGTGCCGATTCCACAGAAGAACTGCCTAAACTCGGGCAATTTTCCATAGCATCTCTTTTCGTAAAGGTACCTATTGTACTATTTACATATGTTTTAACAACAGCAAGTCCAAAGGGAAGATCGAGACCATCGACAAGAAGTTCATTGTACGTGTTAACAACAAGCATTTCAAACAGTTGAAAGGCGCTATCGACATTGTTAATCAAGCAAGAACTGAAGAACTTGAAGATGAACGTATTCTTACGATTGCTGAGGAAGAGA
>OKRZ01000108.1_pt1 | contig 51922 bp, 38 predicted proteins | sample 1601141 | NCBI WGS metagenome assembly OKRZ01 (sample SAMEA3541524, study PRJEB24748) | human gut metagenome | biome: human gut; feature: human-associated habitat; material: faeces | place: China | collected 2012
CCATAGCCTTAATTGGAACACCTGCTGCCATTAATGACATACATGATGAACATGTAGAAGCCATTGATGTAGAACCGTTTGACTCAAATGTTTCTGAAACTGTTCTAATAGCATATGGGAACTCTGCTTCGCTAGGAAGTACAGGTACCAGTGCCTTTTCTGCTAAAGCACCATGTCCGATTTCACGTCTTCCCGGTCCTCTTGATGGCTTTGTCTCACCAACTGAGTATGAAGGGAAGTTGTAGTGATGCATATATCTCTTTGTTGTTTCATTTTCATCAAGTCCGTCTATTTTCTGTGCTTCTGATAATGGTGCTAAAGTACATACGTTGCAAATCTGTGTCTGTCCTCTTGTGAACATTGCAGAGCCATGCACTCTAGGAATAATATCAACTTCTGCTGCTAACGGTCTGATCTGATCAATTGCTCTTCCGTCAGGACGCTTGTGATCTTTCAATATCATCTTACGAACTGTCTTCTTCTGATACTGATAAATAGCTTCTCCTAAAACAGCAAGCCATTCTTCATTATCAGCAAAAGCTTCTTCTAACTTTTCTGTAATCTGTCTTATGTTTTCTTCTCTTGTCTGCTTGTCATCTGTAAATACGGCTACTTCCATATCTGCAGGTGGAACAATTTCCTTAATTGCAGCAAATAATTCTTCAGGAATAGCACAGCTTTCATATGAGTGCTTTTCTTTTCCTACTTCTGCCACAATTTTATCAATAAATTCAATGATAGTCTGGTTTACATCATGTGCCATATAAATAGCTTCTATCATCTTTGCTTCCGGGATAATATTAGCACCTGCTTCAATCATGATAACCTTTTCTCTTGTTGAAGCTACTGTAAGCTGTAAATCTCCCTCTTTCCACTGCTTCTGGCTTGGGTTAATAACAAATTCCCCATCAACTAAACCTACCTGTGTCATGGCACATGGTCCGTCAAATGGAATATCTGATATACATGTTGCAATAGCTGCACCAAGCATAGCTACGATTTCAGGTCTGCATTCAGGATCTACTGACATAACAAGGTTGTTAAGTGTAACATCATTTCTGTAATCCTTTGGGAATAAAGGTCTCATAGGTCTGTCTATAACTCTTGATGTAAGCACTGAATTCTCTGATGCTTTTCCTTCTCTCTTATTAAATCCTCCAGGGATTTTTCCTACAGAATACATTTTTTCTTCAAATTCAACTGAAAGTGGGAAGAAATCAATTCCATCCCTAGGCTTGTCTGATGCTGTAGCTGTTGACAATACCGTAGTGTCTCCATAGTGCATAAATGCTGCACCGTTAGCCTGCTTTGCAACTCTTCCAACATCAACTGTTAAAGTTCTTCCTGCAAGCTCCATACTAAAACTCTTGTACATAATCTTCTTTCGTTACTTTGTTAGTAACTTCTCCTTACTTTTTATTTTATAGCAGAAGAATCCGAAACTACTGTAAAAACCGGTAACAATGCTACTGCCCTTTACAGTGGTCTCGGCATGGTTCTTCTGCCTTTTGTGTAAATTTACACACAATCTATGTTATTATAAATTATTTATATGAAAAATGCAATACAGGGATGAGAGTAAACTCTCATCCCTGTGTATAAATCCGAATGTAATATTACCACCCGGTAAGAAATTATTTACGAATTCCTAATTTTTCAATTAACTGACGATATTCGTCAAGGTCATTTTCCTTAATGTAGTCAAGTAAGCCTCTTCTCTTACCTACCATCTTAAGAAGACCTCTTCTTGAATGATGATCCTTCTGGTTAATCTTTAAATGTTCTGTTAACTCCTTAATTCTGTATGTTAAGATTGCTACCTGAACTGCAGGTGAACCTGTGTCAGTAGGTGTCTTACCATATTCTGCTGCTAACTGAGCTTTTGTCTCTTTTGATATCATTTCTTATTCCTCCTAAAATCTTAATATCCCCTTACACTTAGGCACCGGTTGGAGTATCCAAATGCTTAGTGTAGGTTAAACATACTTTGATAGTATACACCATGATATCTGAAATGTCTATAGGAAAATTGAGAAATATGGTGTATCAGCTATTTCGAGTTTTTGATCTTGATATGTTTTCTCAGCTAACTTATTACAATTTTAATATTTGTTCTAAAAAAATCAATTATCCTCTTTAATATGCTTGTTCTTTTCTTCCTACAAGCTCTATACGTCTACATCAAGTAGACATTAGTTAACTAAGAACACTTATATCAATCAATAATAACTCCAAATAACCGTATTGCTATAACACACATTTCTTATTAAATCAAATATTTTTTATAAATGCTTTATCTCTATCTCAATTCCACGTATTCTCTCTTGTAACCACTCTGCCAGCAGTTTTCTTGAACACCTACCCGGTGTTTTTCCCAGACAAATTATCATTATCCTTTCATATTCCATACAGTCAATCAGAAATCTCCCTGCAATTCCCCTTTCCGAAAGTGTTTCTTTATATTTTGCCACATATTCATCCCACGAAATTGCCCTCTCCGTGTAGGCTTCATAATAACCACACATTGGTGCAAGCATAGAATTATATAAGTAGTCACAATTACATTTTTCCTTCAAACATTTTTTCAGTTCTCCTTCGTTGCAAAATCCCAACATCGGAAATCTGTTTCTTTCTCTCATGTCAACTACAAGCTCAATTTTTTTCTTATTTATTGTTTTAATAAATTCTTCCTGACTTTTCCCCTTAAATCCCATCGTGTATATCTTCATGTATCTTCTCCCATTTTTTAGAATTTCAAGACATTTTCCCCCATCGCCCGACACTATTATTCTAATTCATAAACCGGTTAAGAATCAGTTAAGGACAGGTATTTTGTGACAAAAAAATAAAGGGTATAGCCATTAAGCACGTCATTCCCTTTAACATCAATTAAATTTATTAATTTATATTTCTTTGTATAGCACCCCTATACATTTATCTTTATTAAATAGTACCGATATAAACGACCGTTTAATTTAATACTCTGATTTTATCAAAATATGGGGTGAAAAACAAGTATAAAAAGATATAAATTAGACGTTACCTCTAAATTAATACTAAAATACATCTGAAATCAATAGTGAGTAATTCTTTTGTTCTATTTCCATGTAAATCTCTTGCAGCATCCTAATCGTCATGCTCTAATTCAAATATTACGTTTCCATCATTGTCTTCCAGTCTGTAATCAAGTCCCAGCCAGTCATCTTCCCACAGTTTCCACACCCGGGCTTTGGCTTCCTCTAATGTTACGCCCTCTTTCAGTTTTCTTGTTTGTGTTTCAACTCCGTTATCTGCCACTATTATCATTTTTTCTTCCTTTCCTTAATTCTAAAAAACAAAGGGAACAGCTACTAAGTATGCCATTCCCTTTTCTGTCTGTTATTTCTTTATTCTTACCTTCTTAGCTCTACTCCACTTACCCCAACCGCTTTTATTATAGGCTCGAATGTACACTTTATAGGTTTTACCTTTTTTAAGTCTCTTGAACGCACATGAAGTCGTTTTTCCTTTAAAGCTCTTGGTTTTCGTCTTTGCTTTTTTCCCTCTTCCAAGTACCCATTTTATCTGATACTTTGTTGCTCCATTAACTTTCTTCCACTTAAGGCTTATCCGTTTCTTCTTGTCATTCTTTGCACTCTTAAATTTCATTTGTTTGGGCTTTGCCGGTTTTTTGGTCTGCGGTTTCTTTGTTGTAACCTGTGGCTTACGTGTGGTAGGTGTCTGTGGTTTCTCTGTCGTAGGATTTACCTTTACTGTTGTTGCAGACTGTGTCGGTTTTACGGTTTCCGTTTCTTCCGTGGCAGGTGAAGTTGTTGTAACTTCCTCTTCCGGTGCCGTGGTTGTAGCCTGCGGTTCCTCTGTGTAATACTTCATGTATATCTTCCATGTACGGCTATCCACGTCAAAGTAACAGTCAACACTGTCTCCGGCATTAACCCACTTGCCCGCCTGCTTGTCGTAAAGTCTTCCCTTGTCAAGCGTTCCGCATTCCACCCACAAACCATCGGTGTATGCCCCGTTTCCACTTATTTCCCTTTTCATTGACATTTCAAATTGGCCCTGTTTACAGAACCAGTCTTCCTTCTCTGCGTCATACCATGTGATTATTCCGTAGCCCCTGTCTTTTTTTTCAAGGTCACTTTCCTGATATGCAGGTGTCGTTACCGATTCCTCAGTGGTTGTGGTTTCAGTTTCAGACTGCGTTGGTCTCTCCAGCTTATCCCTGTATTCCTCGTAGTAGACCTTTCCACAGGTATTACATACAATCTTGAACCAACCTTCGGTGTCATAATCACTGTCAGCAGTGTCAATCTTATAGTCATGCGGTTTTATGGCAACTTTTTCCGTTTTCTCATTGCCACACTCACTGCATACTTTCTTTATCTCGCCTTCTTCCGTACAGGTTGGTAGCTTGTTTTCTACCGTTTTGTAGGTATGTGTTGCAGGAAGGGTAAATGAATGGATTTTACCACAGTAATCACAGTGCTCATCAACCTTTCCTTCCTTTAAGAATGTCCCGTCGGTTGTACAGGTTGGTTCTGTTATTTCTGCCAACGGACCCATGACACAATTATCAACTGAGCCATGCTCAAATTCAGTATCGTAGTGCGTTATGGCACTGTACTCAAAAAGTTCGCTTGAAATCTTCTTGGTTGTTCCGACAAGTGCCCTGTTCAGTTCCCACAGTAGCTTGCCATTCTTATTGTACTGTTCATAACCCTCATAGCAATCCACTGTTCCAACCTGGCAGTCCGTCTTGTAATGTTTTCCGTCAAGTCTTACAAAGTTAAATGCATGGGAAACGTTTGAAAGATAGTAGCTCTTAATTCCACAGTCATGCATGAAACGGTTGAACACACGTGTATAACCTCCACATACGGCATAGCCATAAAGTATCGCTTCTATTGGCTCCTGTCCTCCGGATACATGCTGCCCGGACACATCACTTGCATAACCGTACTTTACGTTCTGTTTTATCCATGTGTACGCTAGCTGTATCTTCTGATAATCACACAGGTCAGCATTCAGTATTCCGATTCTGTTTTCAACATCCCTTATCACGTCCATGTATTCATCCCACCGGTCTATCGTGCTGGTGGCATAATCAAACGGAGATATTGATACCCTTGAACCCATTCTTACGGTGTAGTAATGATAATCCCCGGTCACTGCAACACATTTATCCACGCTCCAGTTAAGAGAAACCCTGAAGTCTCCCTGTGAATACACGTACTGACGCCAGTATGTCGTGTCAATATCTTCGCCCTCGTTTTTTATGATGTATGTTTTATTCCTGAAGTCATTCTCATATGACCTTTTTATCACGTCATCAAGCATGGCCTTGTCAGTTACCGAAACCTCATCAAGTACCTTTATGGCAGCTTCCGACAGTTCACTGGCAGTACGCATTCCGCCCTTTTCGGTTATGGTGTATGCCTCTGCCTTACTTCCGCCCGGTAAGACAGTGACAATAACGGTGCAGAAAATAATTATCCATGCCATTATCCTTTTCATTCCAGCTCATCTCCTCTCTTTATTTCTCTCGAACATTTGTTCTGTTAATCCTATTATATCTGATTAAACCTATGTTTGCAATACATTTTTTACTTATTAATAAAAAGTCAGCATTACGGATACTTTTGTCTTTTTTCTTCCTTATATATATTATAATTATATAAGAAGTTTCTCTTTATCCGTAACGTTACCGGTTACTTCCACATAACATCCTACTGTCCGGAAATACCTTTCATGTCTGTTTATACTTTTCTGTCTCTGGGGTTGTTTTTGTTTTCCGTATGGTTATGGTTAATGCAGAACAAGGGGGAAAACTCCCCCTCATCTGCTTTTAGTTTATGAAATTCTGTATCTTCTCTTCTTACCTTTAATGAACAGATAAAGAAGTGTGAGCACAATCATTATCACAGCTCCCGCAATGCCGTAAATCATGCCCTGTGCTCCCGTTGCCGGAAGTTTAAGTGTTGCGTCATTCTTTACCTCATATGTAAGGTCAAAGAACCTGTACACTTCGTTTTCCTCATCCCACTTTGCCTTTGAGGTGTCTGCTCCCATTGCATCCGCCTCAGCCTTTGTGAGTTTAAGTGGAAGTGTTATCTCAACAGGGTCCTTTAACAGGCTGTGTCCGTTTACCGTCTTTGTTTCGGTTAAGGTGTACTTCTGTGGTGGAAGTGTCTTTTCACCGTTTTTAACTCCGAATACAAGTTCACCGTTCTTGTCGGTTTTTCCGGTAATGGTGAGTCCGTTTTCACCCTTTAAGGTAAACTCTGCACCCTCAAGCGGTTTTCCGGTGCCACCATCTGTTTTTAATACCTTAATGGATCCTCCGGTATACTCATCAGTCATCACGTATTCAACTTCCGTGGTATCGTCTGTTACCTCAAACTCTATGTCCTTTGCAAGCTCATAGTTTTCAGGTGCATACTCTTCATGTATCCTGTACTTTCCGTTTCCAAGTCTGAACACACTTGACGTGTCTGCTCCCGTTGTCCATGAATACAGGACATTTCCGCTTTCATCAAGTAACTGCAGTCTTGCTCCCGGAAGAAGGTCTCCGCTTCCCGTTTTCTTTATGATTGAAACAAGTTTCGGCTTGTCAAGCATTGTGATTGTGACTGTTTCCGCAGCTGACGCATCATAAGCATCACCCGTTTCACCGTTCCTGTCAACCTCGTCAACAACTCCGTCCCCGTCATCAGGATTTGTGATGTCATCATCACTTCCGGTTTCCGGTTCAAGGTCGTCTGCAGGTTCATTCGTTGGCAGCTTTCCATCGTCCCAGTTCACTTTGTTTCCTCCCTGGTCCGTAAACTGTGTGCCATCCATTCTGTTGTAGTCATCTTCTGTCACGCCGTTTCCGTCATTCCACTGTCTTCCTGCAACAAACTCTATGTCTTCTGCCTTCTGGTAATCATCCGGTGCCGACACCTCATGAAGATAGTATGTCTCACCTTCTACGAGATAATCTATCTCGTGTTCGCTTCCGTCGGTTGTCCACTGTTCAACAACGTTTCTGTTTTTGTCAAGCACCTGCAGTACACATCCTGAAAGCGGTTCACCTGTATCCGTTGCAAGTTTTATGAATCTTGTCTTTGTGTAATCATCATTCATCACGACCTGCTGTACCTCGTTGCTCTCGCCAACCTCAAAGGTTATGCTTTCAGCAACCACGTATCCCTTTGGTGCCCTTTTCTCAACAAGTCTGTAGGTACCCGTCTTTATTCTGTCTATTCTGTGAGGTGTCTTTTCTGAAATCCAGCTGTCAACAAGGTTGTTCTCGCTGTCATAAAGTTCCATTTCAGCACCTTCTATTTCCTCGCCTGTGGTGATGTCACACTTTCTAAGCTCTAACTTATTGTAATCATCCTTCATTTCCACCTTTGTCACACTTCCGTCTTCATTCACAGTAAATTCAATCGGTGTGGCAATGGTGTATCCGTCAGGTGCCACCTCTTCCGTGAGTGTGTACTTTTCACCTGCCTTTAGTCCGTAAATCTTGTGTGTCTTTCCGTCACTGGTCCAGTGGTCAACAGTGTTTCCGCTTATGTCTGTCACGGTGTACTCACCGCCTGTAAGCTCCTCACCTGTTGTGATGTCCGTCTTGTCAATCCATGTCTCGGTCTTTTTGTTCTCAAAGGTTACTTTAAAGTACGGTATGCCGTCTTCATCAACACCGTCTTCCTTTCCCTTTTCAAGATTCACTGTCCTTGGTGTGTCATCCCTCACGTATCCGTCAGGTGCCTCAACTTCTTCAATTCTGTATGTTCCATATGTCAGCTCTTCCGTCTTGATCAGTCCGTTTTCATCTGTAACAAACAGTCTTTCTTCCTGACTGATTATTTCGTTTCCTTCATCATCGGTGCCTGAAACATCCTGCATGATGTAGCTGTTGTTATTTACGTCAAATATCTTAAAGACTGCACCCTCAATTCTTCCATTGTCCGTGCTGTCTTCCTTGTACAGCTTTATTCTTGCCTTTTCTTCCTCGTTCACTACCGTTATGGTTTTTGCAGTCACGTCACTGTTTCCGCCGTTTTCCGTTGTAAGCTCCACCATCTGGTTTGGTGCCTTTTTGTATCCGTCGGGAACCTTTGTTTCAACAAGGACGTACTTTCCAAAAGGAATGTCTTCAAATGCTGCGTAGCCGTTTACAACCTTTTCTGTTCCACGGCTCTTTACATTGCTGTAATCGTAATCATCAATGTTTTTGTCTGTCACGTCTGCCGGGCACTCATACAGGGTAAACTCTGCACCGTTTAGGTCATTTCCCCTGTCGTCCACCTTGTGTACGTTTAACCTTGCGCTGTCCTCGTCTTCCTCGAAGGTAACGGTGGCATTAAAGGTTGTTGTGCCGCTTCCGGTTGCAATGTCTTCTGCCCTTATCTGTTTTACCTCGTCTGAAAACAGGAACTTTCCACTCTTTGGTGCCTTTGTTTCCTTAATCCAGTAGTCCTTAAGCGGAAGGTTTTCTGCAGCTCCCTTTCCGTTTCTTCCTATTATAATGGTTGTTACCGGAAGGGAAAGTGCGCTGTCCTCATACACGGTGTATTCCGCACCCTCAAGGTCAGCAACGCTGTAGTTCTGTTTCTTTGACTGCTTTGTGACACTTATGTTAAGTCTGTATGACTCGTCAATTAATTCCTCTGCATCTACTGTTCCACCGTTTTCAATGGTGACTGTCTTTCCGTCTGAAAATGTAACCGTGAGATTATCTGCCTTCCATTTGGCTTCAATGTCACTGTAAACCACATGTGCGTCAACCCTGAAGTCCTCAATCTTTCCGTAGTTGTCGGGAACCCTGTCTTCCCTTACAACGAGTTTCAGTGTCTTTGTTCCGTCAGCGTTAAGGGTTGCATGAGACTGGTCATCATTTACTGAAATCTCTGGATATTCAAGCGGCTTTCCCTTAGCATCAATATCCGTTGAGTAAACACCCTTTATGTTTAAACGTTTATTCATCGCCCTGCACAGGCTGTTATCGTCTGCATAGTAAACGTTGAATCCGGCTCCCGTAAGCAGTGTGCCACGCTCATCCTTCTTTCTTAACGAAAAGATTATTCCATTCTTTGCTCCTTCGGATGCATTCCCAATCTTAACACCAAAGGTCTTTGCGTATGCATTTGCGGCATTCCATTCGCCGGCACCCTTTATCAGTCTCTTGTACTTACTGTAATTGTTTTCATCAAGTCTTAACCAGTAATCGCCGTCTGTCGGTCTCTTTCCAACGTTTGCGACCCTTGCCTGATAGTAGGTTGCATTCTTTGTGTCTGCACTGTCTCTTACAATGTCACCTTTCGCATATCCTGCACCCATGACAAAGACACCCTTGTCCTCTTCAACCATGGTGTTTTCATAAAATGGCATGTCAAGTCCGTCCTTTAGACTTATTTCTGCCTCGTCACCATTGTTGATGTACGGTGCCTCAACATCCGTTTCCTTTATCTTGAACTTTCCAAGGTTGTCTGCAGTATAGTTAAAGATGTTTTCCTCGTTTGACTTAATGGAAAATGACGGGGTGTTTTTGTATGCTCCGTATCCGTTGTTCAGGTCCTTTGACCACTCATAAACGTCAAATGTTGCATCAAGTGTCTTTTTATCATCCGTTTCATCAGTCTTTACAACGTTTACCTTCATTATCTTCTTTATGTTCTTTAGGATGTTTGCATTGTTAAGGGCTGATGAATTCTTTACCCACACTGCATAAAGTGTAACCTTTCCGTCTGCATCCGTTGTCAGGTTCTTAACGCTTTCACCGTTTAGGAACTCCGGCTCTGCGGCATCCCTGTTTCTGCTCCATCCAAGGAAGGTGTGCCCCGTTCTTATGTATGCATTCTGTGTAAGGTTAAGGGCTGCGTCATACGTGTGTTCCTGATTTGCCATCGTTCCGGCTGTTGCACCGTTTCCGTCATATATGACGGTGTATCTGTTCACGTCAAACAGTGCGTTGAATGTGACGGTGCCGGAGGTTGCCCTAAGGTTCATGTATGATGTCGGGATGTAGCTGCTCTTCATGGCATCCGCATTTGTTGTTGTGTTAAGTGCTGTTCCCGTTGTGGTCTTTGCACCACCGCTTGTGTAAAAGTAATGGGTGTCATTATCCATTCCCGTTATGTTCCAGCCCTTAAAGGTGTATCCTGCCTTTGTTGGTTTTTCCACGTAAAAGTAGGAATTGCTGTAGTCTGATGTCTTTTCCCCTCCGTCAAGTGCGGTTGTCGGGTTCTGTTTCTGTGTTCTTCCGTTTGACGGGTTTGTGTAAGTGGTGTTGTAACCCTTTGCAAACTTTCCGCCGTCAAGATTGTAGGCTATGCCGTATGAGTTTCTTCCTATATGAAGTGTGATTGTGCTGTGTACACTTGCATTGCCCTGTCTCAATCCGCACTCATAAAGGTTTAATGCCATTATCATGCTCTTTGTGTATGAACTGCTGTTATGTGCCACCGTCACGTCCGTGTATGAGTTCTTGGTTATCGGTGTTTTTACCTTGTCCGCAAGTCTGAATGTGTGATTGTTTCTGTTGTTCTTTTCAACCTTAACGTATGAGGTGTGTGCCGGTACACTAAACTGCAGGTCACACATTAAAAGCGAAACGGTGCCATCCTGTGATGTCACGATGTTCTTATGGGACTGTGTGGCATTGAGCTTAAGCCCCAGCTTCGGACTTGTCACACTTCCCGAATACGTTACGGTGTTGCTTGTTGCCGTTTCATCACCTGCGGATAACTTCTTTCCTGATGCCTTTTTTGCCGTCACGTTTACCCTTAAGGTATCCGTGTCCCCTGTTGTGTCATTTACAACCTTTATGTAAAAGTATCCCGTTGATCCTGAAACCAGTATGGCATCCGCTGCCTTTACGGGCATTGTCATGCCCTCTGCCATGCCAAGGGTAAGGACAAACATCATCACAATGGCTGAAATTCTCTTTATTTTTCTTTTTATTCCATTCATCTGTTGTTCTCCTCCTTACCATATGGTGTTATCCCATGTCCTGTTGTCATAGGATAATCCCTTTTCTCCGTTTAAGTATGTTGTCTTTCCCGGATATATTGTCACTTCCATTGAAAGTCCCGGTCTGTTTGCAAATATTTCTGAATTAAGGGTATTCTCCCTTAAGTAGTATGTTCCCGGAACCAGTGGACCGCTCTTAAAGTGTCCGTCCCTGTCAAGGACAATGTTGTCAAGTCCGGATACCGGTCTTGTGCAGTTTTTGTCCGTGTATAATCCGTAGGTTATTCCAAGAAGTTTACTTGAAAAGTCAAGGGTTGTGTCCCTGTTTCCGAGTCCGTCTTCTATTATCTTTGTTATGTCAAGATAACCCATCCCGGTGTCAGTAAATGACGTGAACTCTGCCATGCTGTTTCTGTTCTGTTCATTTATCACAAGATACTTCATTGTGGTGTCGTCAATGGTGTAACCGTCCGGTGCCTTTGTCTCTGCCACCGCAAACATTCCCCTGTTTGTCTTAGTCCACCTTACAAGGTGTTCCTCAATTTCTATCCTTGCATATCCGTCACTTCCGGTTTTTCTTGTTTTAATCGGCATGTATCTTCTGCCGTTCCATTCATAGAACGTGAACTCTGCACCCTGCAGTGGTTTCCCCGTTACTGCATCGAGTTTTCTTGCCGCAAGTCCCGCATACCACGGAATCTGGTTTCCCACTTTTCTTGCATTAACTCCCGGCTTTGCCTCAATGGCAGTTGTGGCATTCTTTGTTACATTTACCGTTTTTACTGCGTTTTTGTCTGCAGGCTCATAACCGGCATTCCATGATGTTTCCTTTACATAGTAGGTTCCCGTTGGAATTGCACTGCTCTTTCCGTAGCCTGTTGTTCCCTTTGTTGTGATTGTTGTAACCTTTTTCTTTAGGTTGCTGTCCGAATAAACCGTAAAGGTTGCGGTCATGTCATAGTCAGCTGACACGTCGTTTCCGTCTGCGTCACTTACAACCTTTTGAACGCTTATGTATCCGTATTCCGTTGTGAGTGGATTGTCAACAGTCCATTCAAGTGGTGCTTCCTCACTGTCCTTGGCATTATCCTTGTTTATCTGTATGTCCTTTCTTGCGTGGTTGTTCTTATGGCCCTTTGGTGCCTCTGTTTCCTCTATTCTCCACTTGCCCTGGTTCTTTTTGGTGTAATAAAGCCATCCGGTTGCAGCTTTTCCCTTACTGTCTGTTGTTATCACGCCATTGTTTCCTACGGATGTTGCCGTGACGTACTTGCTGCCGTTCCACCGGGAAACAGTGAACCTTGCACCGGATAAGTCCTTGTCAGTGCCTGTTTCCTTCTTGTGCACACTTATTCTTGTTCTCCACGGTTTGTTTACCGTTGAAAGTCTTACTGCCTTGTTCTTTGATGTTCCATCCTTTGTTGTCTTTACGGTGTAAACCTTTTTGTTTAAGTATGTTCCCTTCGGGTTTACAAGCTCCCTTATGTAATACTTTGTGTCTGTCTTAAGTTTCAGTGCCTGTGTCTCGCTTGTTGTTGCCTTTCCGTCTTTATCAAGTGTCATCTTAAACAACGGGCTCTTTCCACTTTTTGCTCCTGATTCCGTCTTGAACACTCCGTATACGGCTCCCGCAACAACTCCGGGACTTCCGCCTGCATCCGTCTTCTTTACTATCTGTATGTATGCCGGTTTCTTTTCAACCTGTATCTTTATGGCTCCCGCCAGTTTCTGTCTTCCCGCTGCATGGTATTCCCCGACAATCTCAACATAATATGTGTTGTTGTCATTCCTTAGGTATGCATTTGCATATGAAAGCATTGACTTTGTAAGCTGTGACATGTAGTATCCGGCATCCCCGTGGTCAACACAGTTTAAGTACATTGATGTTGGTACGTCACCGGTGCTTACTATTCCAAGTCCCTCAGATGATACAATGTCGTCTATGAGACTTACCAGCTTATTCTTTGAGAACTTGACCTGTACACCGTCAAAAACCGAAACGCCTGTCGGTGCACCGTTATGGTATTCCTCACAGGTATGGCTTACCGCCATTCCCGATACCGCTTTAAGCACCGTACCCTGCTTTATGTTTGATGCGGCATTTACAGTTTTGATGCCAAAGGTGTCACTTATTAAGTCAGAAATGTTTGATGCCATTGTCTTGACAGTGGTGTCACTCTTTTTGTCAGTTATTATTCCTGTGTTTGCGTGGCTTTCCCATCCGCCGTTGACCGCATTGTCAGGTCTGCTTAACAGCTCATCCTGAAGTTTGCCGTTACCAAGTGTTATCTCCACTCCCCGGTAATCATAGTCATTTCTTAAGGCAATGATTAAGTCATCGCCCTTTCTTTCAGTGTCCCTTATCACTTCACTGTTTTCTATGGTCCTGCCGTTTCTTTTTACCGTGATGTCTGCCTCTGCAGCGTGCTCTCTTCTGTTCTGGACCGTTATTGTCTTAACGCCTGCGTTTAAGTTATAATCACAGCCCTTGAACACTTCCGTGTCATTTCCGTTTTCATCCGTTACGGTGGCATGAATGATGTTGTCATCTGCCGCAACCTTCATTCCCATGCTTTCTGCCGGCTTTTCGGTTACGTTTACGGTGTACTTCTCATGCCAGTACATTCTTGCGTCACTTACAGGGCTTACGCTGTATGTTATCTCATAAGTTCCGGGTTTGCTTGTGTCTACCTCTCCGTCACTTATCGACACAACGAACTCATCAGAGTCATAGTTCTGAAATGACAGCTGTGGATAATACTCATCACCTCTTGTGATGCTTAACTTCCTTTCATTTTCATGGCTTATTCCGCTGTCCGTGTAGTCTGCCGGAACCTGACCGCCAAATGAAGGCGACTTCTTAAGTCCATATATGACCTCATCCTGTTTTCCTGAACGAACCGTTGACGATGACTTGTCTGATACTGCGGTGAAGGTGTAAAGCCTGAGTCTGCTCTCTCCCTTTTCATCCGTTATCCTGTATATCACGTCTGATGTTGCACCCGGTGTTAAGTCAAGCTGTCCTTCCTCGTATGTGACGCTTTCGTTTTCACCAAGGTTTCCGTCGGGATGATAGTTCTTTTGGTCAAATGCCTTGTCACCGGACCACACGTAAAGGTTTGTTCCATAGGTTATGTTTCCTGAGTATTCCTTCAGGTATTCACCCGGAATGACGGAAGCCGTGTTGTCTGCATTGCTTTTCTTAAGAACAATGCCGCCGCACACGGTTATCACAACCAGTGCCGATGATAAGAGCATTGTGGTTATTTTCCTTGCTCGTCCTCTCATCTCGTCCTCCTTGTCTGTTAATTGAGTATGGGATAAATCCCACCTCATCTGTTTGTCTGTTGCCTTATTTCTTAATGTCCCCGTTAATCCGTGCCTTTTCACTCTTAACGGGGCTTTTATGCTTAATTCTTACTATTATTACTTATTACTTATTATTTATTGTTTACCATGCCTTAATCATCTGTTTTACTTTCCACACAGAAAACAACTATCTTCTCACTGTTGTCATGGGTTGTGTCGCATGTTGAAAGGGTGAGGGCTCTTTTGCACCTGCTCATTTCCCTTTCGCTTAAACTTGCACACGGATAAAGTGACTTGTTAATCTGTTCCTTAATCCACTTTCCGTAATCACCCTTTATGTCCGTTTCATACACATCTGATGAAATGTCTGCGTGCATTACGGAAGTCACGGTGTAGTGAAGGGTTGCATCCCTTGTATAAAGTGTCACCCTTTCATGCCCCTTAAGGTATGAACTGTTAAGATATTCCTTGAGTTCTCCAAACATTACACCGGTCCAGCTTCCCATGTTGTGTCCGTAAATGATGTTGTTTCTGTTTTTTATTATCTCAGTGTCATGCAGCCTTTCGTCAAGAAATATTGAACCGTAAATGCTGTAATTGCCCTCAATGTCCCTGTACAGGTATTCATCATTGTTTTTGGCCCTTACAACGGGATATGAAATGCCCGTGTTTTCTATCTCTATCCATGCCACAATGTCCGGATTTATCTTCCACAACCTTTCAAAGTCCACGGTTTTCGTCTTTTCATCCTGTATGTCATTTTTTATTCTTGTGTACTTAAGTTTTACGCTGTATAAGTCCCTTATGTCATTTCCAAGATAAAACAGTGACACAATCAGTGTAATGATGAAAAGCAGTAATGCCACTCTTCTAAGCACTGTCCCTGCCTTTTTTCTTTTTCCTGCCATTTTTATTCCTTATAATCCTGTCGGTTACCACCAGCAGCAATGAAAGGAACAGTCCGATGATTATGCATGTCTCATATTCCCTCATCCACTGTGATGTCCGCCTTTTTTTCGTGGTTGTTTCACTTACTGCGTTGTCACTGCATCTTTTTCCGGTTACAAGAAGTCTGTGGTCGTTCACTCCATAAGGCGTGCAGGTCACAAGGGTACACAGGTCTTCTCCATCCCTGATGGAGAGTTTTCCCGTGTCCCCGGGCAGTACGACGTTTATTTCGCACACACGGTAACACAGCCTTTCTCCCAGAACCCTTATGTAGAAGACATCACCCACACTTAACAGTTCAAGGTCCGTGAACAGCTTCTTGTTTCTAAGCCCCGTGTGTCCCGTTATGACACTGTTGGTGCTTTTTCCTCCCACGGGAAGTGAGGTGCCCTCTAAGTGGCCACACCCTGCCTCTAACACCGTCTGTGACGTTCCGTGGTATATGGGAAGTTTCACGTCTATCTGTGGTATCACTATTTCTCCCATTACGGGACTCCCGTTCACTGACAGCTGGCTTTCATAGCCCTTTGGTGCCTTTTTTATTACATCAGTGTCAAATGGGTCATGAAGCACTCCAACCCTGTTTACCAGTTCACTGTTATACTTGTCCGCCTGCCTTCTTATTTCATCAAGTTTTTTTTGTGATGTACTGCTTATGCTTTTTTCACTTGATGTTATCACTGATGATGCACGGTTTTTATCAATCTCATTACTTATATAGGGGTATGCCGCAATTAACCCCCCAACAGCAATGATTAATGCGGGTATCATTTTCCTTAAGAGAAATTTTCTAAATTTCATCCTTTTCCTTTTTACGTGTGAGAACTATTCCTGCTCCCGCAATTAAGAGTCCCAGTACCGGGAGAAGTCTTATTGCCTGTCCCCCTGTCTGTGGAAGACTCCATTTCTTTGAGTTTACGACGCTTATTCCTGCAATCGCATTGGCTGAAGTGCCGTCTGCTGACAGTGTGGCGTTCTTTCCGCCCACTTTTGCCGTTGCACTTACCACGTCTCCTCTTGCCATGTCAACCTTTCCTGCAGGTCTTCCCTTTCCTGATGTCGGATTCTTTCTGTCTGCCTCATTGATTTCCATTCCGTTATGTCCTGCCAGTGCAGACTGAATGTCCTGTGTTGCAGGTGTTACTTCAATTTCAACCGGGTCCTTAAGCAGTGTGTAGCCGTCATCCGTTTTTGTTTCCGTAAGCTCGTAGCTGTCACCCTCAAGTCCGTATACAAGCAACTTGCCTTTTTTTGATGGAACAAGTGATGTTGCCTTGTTCCTGTCTGTTGTCTTTCCTGTCACATAATATGTTTTGTTGTCACCAACTGTTTCGCTGTTGTCTGCAACAACGTAGTATCCGTCTGTTACGTTGTAAAGAATGAAGCTTACGTTCTCCGCATTTCCGCCGTTGTCTGAAAATGTCTTTGTGATGTCAAGTCCATAAATGAATACTGTTGCCTCATCCTCTAATGTATCATAGTATCCTTCTGATGTTCTGCTCCATGCAAGTGATACGTCATTCGGGTTTCCGCTGTCACCAAGCACTGCGGTTGCGTCGGAATTTACCCTTGCCTGATAATACACAACCATGTAGTAATCTGAATACTTCTCATTGATTTCCTTAAGTCCCTTGTCTGTCACGTCAACCGTGAGTGTTGATGCGTCATCCTTTCCACTGCCTGTTGTAATTTTTGCAAGTTTGTTGTCTGATGCAACATTCCATACTGCAGTAGCCTTTGTAAGGTCATTTACTGATGCATTCTTTCCGTCTTCTCCGTTTACGTCAGGATCATATGTCTTTACGTCACCTGCCTGGCTTCCCCTGTCATGAGCCTTTATGTCAGCCGCCCATGTTTCAGGATTTGATTCATAAAATGCTATCTGCACGCTGTCCTTTTCGTATTCTATTCCCTTTGATAATGTGTCAACAAATCTGTACTGTGTAAGGTATGTTGCCTTAGTTGTGATGTGTGGGAGTTTTGATACTATGATGTAATCTAAAATGTCACCTTCTGATGCGGTGGTTGAGGAGTCATATGAATACTCACTTCTTTTTCCCGCAAAGTCTGTCTTATCCTTATCCGTTACGATGTATGAGTCATCCTGCTTTGTTTTTGAGCCGTCTGTTGCATTTTTCCCTTCTGCATTTCTTACGAGCTTTTCTATTGTGGGATTTCCCGTCTGGTTCTTAGGGTAAAGGTTTAAGTCATAAAACCATCCGTTCCCCTCGGAATTTGTCATTGGAATGGAAACAAAGAACGGGTCTGTTGTTGATACCACTTCCTCAGGAACCTTTGTCTCAACAATTAAGTAAAGTCCAAGGTCAAGATTGTCCTTTGATGTTACGCCCATGTCTGATGTAAGGTCCATTGCTGTTCCGCCCTTTGCATACTCCTCCAATTTGTTCTTTGCTTCAATGCCCTTTTTTAATGTGTCTGATAATGCACTGTTGATTTTGTCTGATGTAAAATAGCTTTTTCCATTTATTACTTTTTTGTCACTGTCTGATAAACCAAGAATTGTCTGAAGTTCTTCCGGTATTTCATACTTAATGCTTACCACACCGTTGTCCTCATCCTGAGCGATGTCTCCGACCTTTATGTATGTAAACTCAACGCCCTTTATGGCATATTTCTTAAGTGCATCTTCCGCTGCACTGTTCTTCTTTCCGTCTGACACAAAGCTGTCGGTGTCAACACTGTCATTACCTGCTGCGGTCATGTCATACTTGTGTATAGTAATGCTTCCCTTTTTGGTACTGTCAATGGTTGTATCATCTGCAAAAACCACTGAACCCATGCACAGCGACATGATAAGCGCCATGCTCATTAATGCTGAAATAAGTTTCTTAACTACTACCACGTAATATTCCTCCATAATTTAACTATCATATTCAAAATATTTACTAATAGTTGTAAATCTAAACCAGTGCTATATAGTAGATGCAAACAAAGAACTGAACAATCTACGAAGTTAAGCTGTCCTTAAAATTAAGCTACCGTCTAACATGGCTGTCCGGTTCTCCGACTAAGCCCACTACACCTGGTCTAAATTTTTCCTATTATGAAATGTCACTTCCGGCATGCGTCGGAAATTTTCTGATTTAAATCCAATAAACTTTTAATATTTACATGTAATTTTTTAATGTACATACTTTACATTCACATATTCATTATATGTTTGTACCTTTTTATGTGATTGTGTTATTTGATATTACGCGTATTTATATATCATATGATACTCGGTACATTTTTAATACTACATCATTTCTTATAGTAAATCAATCACTTTTTGTTATTTTTTATAAATATTTTGTAACTTTCTATTAGATTGTGGGTTTTGATAAGTATAAATTGCGTAGTGATAAAAAAATTGGGATGTATTAGCAGACATCATACTCTTCATAATAAATATTTTCTATTTTAGGCAAAAAAAACACATGTAAGGCTGACATTACATTACAACCACTACATGTGTTCTGATTTTACTGTATTTAATTTTTTCTTCCTGCAAGAGTTCTGCACTTTTCTGTATCTCGCTGTATCTGCTGCTTCAACTCTTCCATGTTACTAAAGGTTCTCTCCGGTCTTATGAAATCAAAAAATAACACCTGTATTATTTCACCGTATACGTCTCCTTCATAATCCAAAATATTAGTTTCAACCTTTATCTTCTTTCCACTTTCCACTGTAGGATTTACCCCTACATTGGTTATGGAGTCAAATTTTTCGCCATTTATAACCACCTTGGTTCTATAAACACCGTTAGGCGGCAACAACTTTACTGCCTCGGGAATAATATTAGCCGTAGGGAAATTTATTGTTCTTCCCAGCTGTTTGCCATGCTCAACCCTTCCAATAACACTATAAGGGTGGTCCAGCATCTCATTAACCTCTGCCATATCACCTTTTGATATTTTCTCCCTAATGGATGTACTGCTAATATCTTTGTTGTGATACTGCTCTTTTTCCACCACAATCAGATTATATCCATATTTTTTCTGGTTACTGCGAAGGAACTCCACATCCCCCTTAGCCATTGCTCCAAAGTGAAAATCCGTTCCACAAACTATAGTTGTGGCACCGATTTTTTCTTTTAAAATATCCTTAACAAACATTTCAGGTGTTAATGCAAGAAACTCTTTTTTCATGGGCATCTTCATATACACGTCAATGTTTTGTTGTTTGCAAAGCATCTGCTTTTCCGATTCTGTTACAATAGTCTTGTTGGCATTGTCCTCTAAAAAAGCTTTAGGAGAGGTTTCAAAGGTCAATACAACCTTCTGCCTTCCATTGGCATTTTTCCTTATTTCCTCAAAGAGTTTTTCGTGACCCTTATGTATGCCGTCAAACTTTCCTATTGTAACAATTGTATTCTTTAGTTTTATATTATCAGTTATTGAAATACACTGCATATTTTCTCCTTAATCAATTACGTGAAATATGCCCTGTTACAAGCCTTATAAAAACATCTTCACCGGTTTATATATCTGTTTTTCGCTGTTAAACTTATATAATCCTATAAATTCTCCCTCAGAAGTATACACTCTTACAATCTGTCCATCTTCATGGTTCATTTTTAAAAATGTATTTCCGGATGTAAAAATATTACCATTATATACAAGCTTTTCAGCGCCTTTAGACACCATGCATTTTGAATAATTTTCCAGCATTTCATCCACCGGTGTAATATAATCCTCCAATGTATTATTATCTCTGAATTCTTCAATCTGCTTTAGGGTTATACTGTCTTCAACACTAAATCTTTCCACCTTGGTTCGCACCAGCTTCTCCATACAGCCACCAACTCCTAAGTCCTTTCCTATATCATGACACAAAGTTCTGATATATGTTCCCTTAGAGCATGTAACATGTAAATCAACCCTTGGAAGTTCCATTTTAGTTACCGTTATATCAATTATTCTGCAATGTCTTGCAGGTCTCTCAATAACTTCTCCACGTCTTGCCAGATTATATAACTTTTCACCACCTATTTTTATGGCTGAAAACATTGGTGGAATCTGGTCGTAATCGCCAATATAACTTTTTATGGTTTCAAAAACCTTATCCTCTGACAGTTCCATAATACTATCAGTATCCGCCTTACTTATTACTTCCCCTGAAGTATCCTGGGTATCTGTATCTAACCCCAGCAATAATGTTGCATTATATGTTTTATCCTTTTCAGATAAAATATCACACAACTTAGTTGCCTTGCCTAAACATACGGGAAGCACTCCCACCGCATTAGGATCAAGAGTGCCCATATGACCTATTTTTTTCTGTTTTAAAATTCCCCTAAGTTTTGCCACAACATCATGAGATGTAAAACCCGGTTCTTTATATACGTTAATTACACCATTAATCATATATTTATTCCTTATCAATATTCATTACAAATCTTCTTTTATTGATGACAATACCTTTGCAACCACTTCATCTAAAGTGCCTTTTACTTCAAATCCGGCAGCCCTTACATGTCCGCCACCACCGAAACTCACTGCAATTTTGCTTACATCCACATATTTTTTTGAACGGAGGCTTATTTTATAAGTATCCTCCTTTAACTGGTATGCAAACATAGCGACCTCCACACCATCAACATTTCTTATGGAAGCGATTACTGCATCTAAATCATTTGTGGTAACATTATACTTCTTCATTGTATCAAAAGTGCAAACTCCATATATGCACTTTCCTTCCATACAAAGCACTGTTTCGCTTTGTATTTTCGCCGTAACCATCATCTGGTTATAGGTTTTTCTGTAAAATGTTTCCTCTAAAATTTCATTTGGCTTAACGCCAAAATCTATCATTTTTGCTGCAATGCGCATAGTCTCAGCCGTTGTGCTCTGAAATCTGAAAACTCCTGAATCATGAGCAATTCCCATATACATGGGATCAGCAACAGTTTTATCAAATTTGTCCTCATCTAAAACATTAAATAAAACCTCACTGGCAGAACTTGCCTCTGCCACAATATAGTTATAATCCGCATATCCTTTATTGCTTTCATGATGATCTATACAAGCTGTACGCCTTGCATTAGTGAAGAACTCCTCATTCTGACCTAACCGGTCTAAACTTGCAGTATCAAGGGATATAAACAAATCATAAACCGTACCATCATATCCACTGGTATCTATTTCTTTAACACCCTTAATAATATCAAATTTGCTGTCGACATATTCCAGATAAACTTTAACTTGTAAATCCGGTCTGTTTTTTTTCAGATAATTATAAAGAGCCATGCATGAGCCTACGCAATCTCCATCCGGTCTTACATGCCCTGCAATTCCCACAGTTTTAGAATCACCTATAATCTCATCAATCTTCTTCATTCTTTACCTTTACTCTTCATTCTTTCTAACATCATCAATTAACTTAGACATTCTCATTCCATACTCAATAGACTCGTCCATAATAAACTTAATCTCCGGAGTATTTCTAAGATTTACCGTTCTGGCTAATTCCCTGCGGATAAAACCTGCAGCACTTTTAAGTCCTGCCAATGTTTCAGCCTTTGTTTCATCGTCGCCTAAAACGCTAATATATGCCTTACAGTATTTAAGATCCGGTGTGACCTCAACTGCGGTCACACTGGTCATTATTCCCACTCTCGGATCTTTAAGTTCTCTGATAATGTTACTTAATTCTCTTTGAACTTCCCCGTTAATACGGGTATTTTTTATACTATTCTTTCTCATTCTTCTTACCTCGGTACTTCTACCATAATATAAGCTTCAACCTGGTCGCCTTCGGCAATTTCATTAAATCCGTCAAATACAAGTCCACATTCATATCCTGCCTTAACTTCCTTGACATCATCCTTAAATCTCTTAAGAGATGCAACAGGTCCTTCAAAAATCTGTTTTCCTTCTCTTGTTACTCTTGCCTTGCAACCTCTTTGCATTGAACCATCTAATACATATGAACCGGCAATATTTCCAATACCTGAAGCCTTGAAAATCTGGCGGATTTCTGCATGACCGATAACCTTTTCTTCATAAATCGGTTCAAGCATCCCCTTCATTGCACGCTCAATATCATCTATAGCTGTATAAATTACAGAATATAATCTAAGGTCAACATTTTCATTCTTTGCTGTTTCCTCTGCTCTTGCGTCAGGCTTAACATTAAATCCAAGAATAATTGCGTTAGATGTTGATGCAAGTATAACGTCTGATTCGTTAATTGCACCTACACCACCATGAATAACCTTAACTTCTACTTCGTCATTAGATAACTTAATAAGACTCTGCTTAACAGCTTCTACTGAACCCTGAACGTCAGCCTTAATAATAATATTAAGTTCCTTAAGTTCTCCGGCTTCAATCTGTGAATTAAGGTCATCTAATGAAATTCTAAACTTATTGCTTTCCATAAGTTTAGCCTTGCTATCCTCAACAAATGTATTAGCAAAATCCTTAGCTTCATTTGCTGTCTTTGTTGAAACAAATACTTCACCGGCATTTGGCACTCCGTTAAGTCCTAAAATTTCCACAGGAGTAGATGGACCTGCTGACTTAATTCTGTTACCCTTATCATCTGTCATAGCTCTGACTCTGCCGTGATTTGCTCCGGCTGCAATATTTGCTCCAATATTTAATGTACCCTTCTGTACTAAAACTGTAGCAACCGGTCCTTTACCCTTGTCAAGCTTAGCTTCAATAACAATACCTCTTGCCTCACGGTTAGGATTTGCCTTAAGCTCTAATACATCTGCCTGAAGCAATACCATTTCAAGAAGGTCATCAATACCTTCCTTAGTGTGGGCTGATACAGGAACCATTTCTACATTTCCACCCCAGTCTGAAGCTAAAAGTCCGTGCTCTGCAAGTCCCTGCTTAACTCTGTCAATATTTGCTCCCGGCTTATCAATCTTATTAATAGCTACTATAATTTCAATTCCTGCTGCCTTAGCATGGTTAATAGCTTCAACAGTCTGTGGCATAACACCGTCATCTGCTGCAACTACAAGAATTGCAATATCTGTTGACTGTGCACCACGCATACGCATTGCCGTAAATGCCTCATGTCCCGGTGTATCAAGGAATGTTATTGTTCTGTCATTAATTTTAACAACAGATGCACCAATATGCTGTGTAATACCACCTGCTTCACCTGAAATAACATTAGTTTGCCTGATGGCATCAAGAAGTGATGTTTTACCATGGTCAACGTGTCCCATTACACATACAACAGGAGGTCTTTTAACCATAAGGCTCTCATCCTCTTCGTCCTCTTTAAGAAGTTCTTCGATAATATCTACCTTTTCTTCTTTTTCACACATAATATCATAGCCCATAGCTATTTCTTCTGCACTGTCAAAATCAACCTCAGTATTTACCGTAACCATTTTCCCTTCAAGGAATAATTTCTTAATAATAGCTGATGGCTGCATTTTCATCTTTTCAGCAAGCTGGGCAATTGTAATGAAATCAGGTACTTCAATAACCTTGATTTCCTCTTTCTTTTCTTCTTTCTTCTTTGGCTTTTCCATTACAGGTTTTGAAAGGTCAATTTTCTTTCCATTCTTGCCCTTTCTTCCGCCATCTTCGTAATTCTTCTTATTACGCTCCTGTCTGTCCTGACGAATCTTGTTTTCTCTTGACTTTCTGTTCTTATCCTGAATTGGTTCTGCCGGAGTATCGTTTCCTCTGTCATTTCTTCTGAAATCACGTCTGTCGTCATTTCTGTTGTCATTTCTGTTATTTCTGTTCTGGAAATTTCCACCGTTTCTGTTATCACCACGATTTCCGTTACGGTTGTTTCTGTCGTTATTTCCATTTCTGTCACGGAAGTTACCGTTATTTCTGTCATTGTTACGGTTTCCGTTTCTGTCATTTCCACCACGATTTCTGTCATCATTTCTGTTATCGTTTCGGTTATTTCTGTTCTGGAAATTTCCGCCATTTCTGTTATCACCGTTTCTGTCATTATTTCTGTTGTCACCACGGTTTCCGTTACGGTTATTTCTGTCATTATTTCCAAATCTGTCGCCATTTCTCTTTCCGTTACGGTTATCATTTTTAGGCTGGTTATTTCTCTGCTGTCTGTTATCAGGCTTTGCTGTCTCTTTCTTTTCCGGCTCTGCCTTTTTAACATCGGCTATTTTTTTGTCCTCAACTTTAACATTCTTGTTTTCTTCAGTCATCTGTGTCTCTTCTTTTTTCTCTATTACTTTTTCATTTTTTTCTTTATTTTCCGGCTTAACTGTTTCAGATTTTTCTTCTGTTTTTTTCTCAACCGGTTCCGCCTTAACTTCAGGCTTTGACTCCGCCTTTATCTCCGGTTTAACTTCTGCCTTAGCTTCAACCTTTGATTCCGCCTTTACTTCCGGCTTAACTTCAGATTTAACCTCCGGCTTTGACTCCGGCTTAACCTCTGTCTTAGTTTCAACCTTTGGCTCCGGCTTTACTTTCTCTAAACTCTTTGCAACTTCTTCTACCTGCTCAGATGACTTTGAGTGATGCTTATGCTCACCTTCGCTGTGTCGTCTTCGTCTTCTCTCGCCTTTTCCATGTCGCTCCCCTGTCCTTACAATACCTTTACTGGTAATTAAAACTCTAGGCTTTGACTTTTCTTCTTTTTTAGCATCTTCATCAGATGATGTTCCATCACCCTTTTGGGCGAACTTTTTCTTTACATATTCTATATTGTCATCTTCTATTGAACTTGCAGGTAATACTTCAACGCCTTTCTCACTAAGCGCCGTAACTATATCTGCACTTTTTATATCTAATTCCTTAGCTAACTCTCGTACTCTCATTTTTGCCATTTAGCTACCTCCATTTTAATTATTTTCCGTTAATATGTTAATAATTGACTTACTAAAGCCTTCATCTGATATTGCTATGGATGCACGTTCCTGATTCCCTGTAGCCTTTCCCAGCTGGCTGCGACTGCCACAAACAAAAACCGGTATTTTATAAAAATCACATTTATTAGTAAACAATTTCTTTGTATTGTCCGATGCGTCTTCCGATACAATAACCAGCTTTGCTTTTCTCTCTTTCACTGCCTTTTCCACTGAAAATTCACCTGAAAAAGTTTTGCCTGCCTTAGTTGCTAAACCTATCATGGAAAAAACTTTGTCCGGTACATCATTTTTTAAAACACTATTCATTTACATCACCTAATTCCTTTTTAAGCTGCTGATAAACTTCCTCACTTATCTGTGAAATCTTAAGTGTCTTTTCCAGCCCCTTGTTTTTCACTGCCTTTTCAAGACATTCTTCATTAGGACAAATGTAAGCGCCTCTGCCGTTTTGTCTTCCGGTAACGTCTACAAATACGTTTCCTTCCTTATCACGGACAACTCTGATTAAATCTTTTTTGTTTTTTACCTGTCTGCACCCGGTACAAGTTCTTGTAGGGATTTTTTTCACCTGACCCATAACACTATCTCCTATGCCTGCTCTGTTTCTGAAGGTTCTTCTGTTTCTTTCTCGTCGTCATATTCTTCTTCGTCGTATTCATCATCGTAATACTCATCATCATAGTATTCATCGTCATAATACTCGCCATCGTAAAACTCTTCTTCATCATAGTAGTCTTCATCATTAAACTCATACTGAATATTTTCAGCCTTAGCCTGTGACTCACTCTTAATGTCAATTTTAAATCCTGTAAGTTTAGCTGCAAGTCTTGCATTCTGTCCTTCCTTACCAATTGCCAAAGACAACTGAAGATCAGGGACAACTACCAATGCTTCCTTATTATCCGGATCAGCAAGAACCGCTACTACCTTTGAAGGGCTTAACGCATTTTCAATTAAAATGGCCGGATTGTCACTCCAGTTTATAATATCCATCTTTTCATCCTGAAGTTCATCTACAACAGCATTTACTCTTGCGCCGTTCATACCTACGCATGCACCTACGGCATCAACATTCTTATCGTTAGACCATACCGCAATTTTTGTTCTTGAACCTGCCTCTCTTGCAATGCTCTTAATTTCAACTGTTCCGTCCTGAATTTCAGCAACTTCCTGTTCAAATAATCTCTTTACAAGTTCAGGATGAGTTCTTGATACAACTACTCTTGGTCCCTTACCGTTATCCTTAACTTCAGTTACATATAACTTAATTCTGTCATTTGGTCTGAAGAATTCTCCCGGTGACTGCTCTTTTTCCATAAGAACTGTATCTATCTTTCCTAAGTTAATACTGATATTCTTTCCGTTTATTCTCTGTACAATACCTGTTATTATATCGTTTTGCTTCTCATAATATTCCTGATAAAGGCTCTTTCTTTCCTCTTCACGCATTTTCTGTAAAATACCGTTCTTTGCACTTTGTGCGGCAATTCTACCAAAATCTCTTGCCTGAATTTCTACATTAACAGTATCATCTATGTCATAGCCTGCCTTAATGCTTCTTGCATCTTCTAGGGAAATCTCTGTAACAGGATCATTTACTTCTTCAACAACCTTTTTCTGTGAGTAAATGTGAAAATCACCTGTTTCTCTGTCCATTGTTACAACAACATTATCTGCTTTATTAAAGTTATTCTTATATGCCACTACCAAATTACTTTCAATTGCCTCAAATAATGACTCTTTACTAATACCTTTTTCCTTTTCCAACAATTCTAATGCTGCAATTAACTCTTTGTTCATTTTTTTATTATCCTCCTAAAAATCAATGGTTAATCTGACAAGTGAAACATTTACCCTGTCAATATTTATTTCACTACCGCTTTCATCTTCGATAGTAATAGTATCTTTATTATATGCCTTAAGCAATCCTACATACTGCTTGTTGCCATCAATGGCTCTGTATAAGTGAATTTCAATTTCCTCACCTATGCTTCTGTCAAAATTCTTATCCTTTTTTAGCGGACGTCCAAGTCCCGGAGAACTAACCTCTAAAATATAAGGGTCGCTGATGAAATCTTCTTCATCTAATAAATCACTTAATTTTCTGCTTACTGATTCTAAATCATTAATGGTAATCCCTCCCGGTTTGTCCACAAAAGCTCTTAAGTACCAGTTACTTCCTTCTTTTACATATTCAACATCAACCAGTTCAAAACCTTTCTCATCCACAATAGGCTGTAACAGGGCTTCTGTTTTCATTTCGTATTCTTCTCTTCTTGACACTAAGACCTCCTACTTTAACTTCCAACACAAAGGAGCGAACCTTTGTGGTTCGCTCCTTACTATCTAGTCAATATTTACCTTATTACTATAGACCTTTATTTTACGGGTGTCAACCCCTAATTAAAAACTTCTGCCTGCCAAACTTTCACCTGTCACAAATAAAAAACTCCTACCTGCCAGACAGATAGAAGTTCCTCCATAAGCAGCTCGTAGGGGAATTGAACCCCTGATTCCGCCTTGAGAGGGCGGCGTCTTAACCACTTGACCAACGAGCCTAAAAAATGTTACTGTATTATTATAACAATAAAGTGACATTTTGCAAGTACTTTTTGCTATAATTTTGAAATTTTGAAATTTGAAAGGAAACCTATTGATAATGGATTGGATATACGGAAAAACAGTGCTTATAACCGGTGCTTCTTCAGGGCTTGGACGTGCTATGACTGTCAGATTAATAAAGGAACACAACTGCAAAGTTATTGGCATTGGTCAGTCAGAACCTAAAATGAAAAGTTTAATTGATGAACTCAGCTATCAAAAAGATGCTTTCACGTATCAGCTTTTTGATGTTGGAGTAAAGAAAAATTGGGAAATATTCTCTGAAAAGATTCTGGCAAACAATATTAATATTGATATTTTAATTAATAATGCCGGTATCCTTCTTCCATTTGACAAATCCTATAATTATAGTGAAGAAGCTGTAGAAAAATGCATGAATACCAACTTCAACAGTTGCAGGTACGCAATTAACTCTATGCTACCTGTTTTAAAAAAATCCACAATGCCGGGAATTTTAAATATTTCCAGTTCTGATGCTCTTGCTCCTATTATCGGAACCAGTATTTACAGTGCCAGCAAGGCTGCCCTTAAGGCTTACTCTGAGGTACTTATTGCCGAACTTGGACGGGAAATGTACATAGGCTACGCATGTCCCGGCTTTATGAAGACTGATATTTTCAGACATCAATATGTAATTTCCCAAAGCAGCCTTATAAATATGTTTTCAGCTAACGTAGATAAGGTTGCCGAAAAGATTATCAAAAAAATCATACGTCAAAAATCCCGTATTATTGTTGGAAAGGATGCTAAGTTTATGAATTTTACTTCTAAATTCTTCCCAGTGCTTGGGCTTAAACTTTACGAACAGGTAATAAAATCATCTAAGGTAAAGATGTTTGATAATGTAAGATATTAATGGGATTGGATAGCTTTTAGGGGGGTATGGGCAATCTTTTTATGGTGATGTATGGCGCATAATAGCCATGTAAGTGTGTATTAACCGGAAATTCACTTATTACTTAGTATTTCCCGGCCAGATTTACCTGCATGGCCGGCAATTAAATGTCTTGTATACGGTTGAATTTCTTGATTTACTCTTCTCAACCATACCACACGACTATTTCCGCAAGACTGATTTCTCACTTTATCTTTTAATTGTTTCGCTGTATGAATCATCCATTAGCTCCACATACATCTTTCAAATTAAAAAGGAGCTGTTACCTGACGATTATACTCGTTAAAGCACAACTCCTTTCATTTCCTCCCTAAAAGTCAAATATTGACAGCTGGCTGTCTTCCGGCATACCTTCTAACAAACCTAACTGGGACATGGTTTCTATTACTGTTTTACTTAACTTGCTTTTTTCTCTTAAGTCATTTTTAGACACGAATGGTCCATCCTGAGCCTGTACGGCTTCAACTAAACCGTCTGCCGCCTTTTCTCCCAGACCTTCGATTGTGTCTAAACTTGGCATGAGCTTTCCGTCTATTATCTGAAACTCATGAGCCTTTGCAGTATAAATATCTATTGGTAAAAACTCAAATCCTCTGGCATACATTTCCTGAACTACCTTCATATCTCCCAAGGAATCTTCATCCTTTTTGGAGGCCTCATGATTTGCCTTTTTACGCTTAAGCTCCGACATGTAATATTCCATTTTCTCACGACCTCTACACATGGTTTCGTAGTCAAAGGCCTTGGCTCTGATTCCAAAATATGCAGCATAATAAGCTAAAGGATGATACACCTTGTACCACGCCACACGCAAAGCCATCATAATATAAGCTGCCGCATGGGCTTTTGGGAACATATATTTAATCTTTTTACAGGACCAGATATACCATTCAGGAACATTATGTTCACGCATTACATCCTCTTCCTGATGTTCCTCTCCTGTTTTCTTATCCTTGTATGTTAAAAGACCTCTTCCCTTTCTTACATGCTCCATTATGTCAAAACTTACCTGAGGCTCAATTCCCTTATCCATAAGATAAACCATAATATCATCACGGGTACATATTGCCGTGGAAATAGTGCATTTACCCTCCGCAATAAGCTGCTGGGCATTGCCAAGCCAAACATCCGTGCCATGGGAAAGTCCCGCCAATCTAACCAAATCGGCGATTTTCGTAGGTTTTGTGTCTACTAACATCTGAATAACAAAATCAGTTCCTAACTCCGGCAGTCCCAAAGAACCTGTAGGGCATCCGTCAATATCCTCTGATGTAATTCCCAGTGCCTCCGGGCTCAAAAACAACGACATAACCTTTTTGTCATCAAAAGGCACATCCCTTTGAACATTAGTATTAGTCAGCTTTTCTAACCTTCTAATCATGGTAGGATCATCGTGTCCTAAAATATCCAGTTTCAAAAGGTTAGCATCAATAGCATGATATTCAAAGTGGGTAGTTATAATATCCGTTGTCATATCATTTGCCGGCTTTTGGATAGGTGTAAATTCGTATATTTCCTTATCCCTTGGTACAATAACAATGCCTCCCGGATGCTGACCGGTACTCCTTCTGATTCCTGTACACCCTCTTGATATTCTGTCAATCTCCGCAGTTCTTTTTACCTGATTATGGTCATCAAAATATTTTTTAACATATCCAAATGCTGTTTTCTCAGCCACACCGGCATAAGTTCCTGCCCTGAAAGTATGTCCTTTACCAAACATTACCTCAGTATATGCATGGGCATTTGCCTGATATTCACCGGAAAAGTTTAAGTCAATATCCGGCTCCTTAGTTCCGCCAAAACCTAAGAATGTTTCAAATGGAATTTCAAGTCCATCCTTGTGCAGCGGCTTTCCGCAATGAGGGCAAATCATATCCGGAAGGTCAAATCCAAGACCACCCTCTGCCCTTTCTTCTTTAATAACCGCCTGTATTTTCTTGATTTCCTCAATATCCGTCCCTTCCGGTGCCCTGTATTCATCCTCAAAAAATGAGCTTTTACAGTCTAAGCAGTAATAATGAGGTGCTAAAGGATTAACCTCAGTTATTCCTGACATTGTTGCCGCAAAGGATGAACCTACGGAACCTCTTGAACCTACCAGATATCCATCTTCATTTGACTTCCATACAAGTCTCTGTGCCATTATGTACATAACGGCATATCCGTTACCAATAATGGAATCCAATTCTATTTCCAGTCGGTCTTCAACAATTTTTGGCAAATCCTCACCATAAATTTCGTGAGCACGGTCAAAGCAGATTTTTCTTAGATTCTCCTCAGAATTATCTAACACCGGTGGGCATTTATCAGGATGAATCGGTGAAATATTATCAATCATATCCGCTATTTTATTAGGATTTGTAATTACTATTTCTTCCGCAACGTCACTGCCTAAATATTCAAACTCCTTAAGCATCTCATCAGTAGTTCTAAGATAAAGAGGTGCCTGATGGTCTGCATCCTTAAATCCGTTACCGTACTGAATTATTCTACGGTAAATTTCATCTTCCGGGTCAAGGAAATGAACGTCACATGTGGCAACAGTCATTTTATTAAACTTCCTACCCAGCTCAATGATTTTGCGGTTTACATCCATTAAATCCTCTTTTGAATCCACCAAAAACTTCTTTTTGTTATCTATGTCAGGATTGCCTGTTTTTAACATAAATTCATTATTTCCCAAGGGCTGGACTTCAAAATAATCATAAAATTCCGCCAATCTGGCAATTTCCTGCTGTGTTCTTCCATGCAAAATAGCCTGATATAACTCTCCTGCCTCACAAGCACTGCCAATCATCAGTCCCTCACAATATTTAAGATAATCACTTTTTAATATTCGTGGCTTCTTATTTGCGAAAGTGTCAATATGTGATATGGAAATCAGTCTGTATAAATTAACTCTTCCCACTAAATTTTTAACCAGAATAATGGCGTGATGGGACGGAAGTTTATTTATAAGATTTTTAGACTGTTTTCCCTGTTTATTTAATTCATCAAGGTTAGTTATTCCCTTGTCCTCAAGCATTTTACACAGTTTTAAGAAAATAAGTGCTGTACACTCTGCATCATCCACTGCTCTGTGGTGATGGTCTAATACTATTCCCAGTGCCTTTGCCACGCTGTCTAATTTGTACCTTCCAAGACCAATAATCAAATATCTTGACATTGCCACGGTATCAATAACAGTAAAATCGCATGGCAGGTTCTGCCTGTTACAATTAGCCGAAATAAAACTCATGTCAAAATCAGCGTTATGTGCTACCATAATTGCTCCCTTACAAAACTCCATGAATTTAGGAAGAATCTCTTCTATGGTAGGTGCATCAATAACCATATTATCATTAATACTTGTAAGCTGCTCTATTCTAAAAGGTATTGGAACCTGTGGGTTTACAAAGGTGCTAAACCTGTCAACTATCTTTCCCTTTTCCACCTTCACTGCACCGATTTCAATTATCTTATCTGCCTTTGCACTAAATCCTGTAGTTTCCAAATCAAATACTACAAAAGTATCATCTAATCCCTGCCCCTTTGGATTTACAATCATGTCCTTTAAGTCGTCTACAAGATATGCTTCAACTCCGTAGATAACCTTGAAGTCACACTCTTTTCCTGCCTTCTTACATTCATTCTTTATATCCAAGTATTCATGCCATGCATCAGGGAATGCCTGCACCACACCATGGTCTGTAATGGCAATTGCCTTATGCCCCCACTCGTAAGCTCTACGGACGATTTTCTTGCATTCGCTTACGCCGTCCATTTCACTCATCTTTGTATGGCAATGAAGTTCAAGTCTTTTCTCTACTGCAGTATCCTTTCTCTTTTCTCCAACAGAAAATGCCGGAATCAGCTTCATACCGTCCACTCGGCTTATTTCCACCTGTCTGTCATATGTGTCAAACATGGCAACGCCCTTTATCCTTACAAAGCTGTTCTTTTTAACTTTTGAATAAAACTCTTTCTTTACGTTCTCATCTGCTAAAAATATTTTAACTGCAATACTGTCGGTAAAATCCGTAATTTCCATTGTAACAATGAATTTTCCGTTTCTTGTCTCCCTGTCCTCCATGGTCATAATCTGACCCCTGACTACAGTTTCACCTGTACCTTCAAATACATCGCTTAACTTAGTATCTCCCTCATACTTAAAATCACGTCCGTATACCATATCAGGGTCCTGTGAATATGTAGCCTTTTTCACTCTTACAGGCTTGACTTTTTCCTGCTTTTCTTCCCTTGTCTCTTCCTCATTTTGATTTTTTCCTAACAGAACATTAACCTCATTTTGGAGTCTCTTTGCATTTTTAATGGCAAATCTGTTTTGCTGGAAAGCCTTCTTTTCAATTTTTACTTCCAGAGGCATATCAAATCTGTCCCTAAAGATTTTCTCAATGGTATCCTTTAAAACTTTCATTCTGGCTTCCGACACAATGCTTTGCTCTAAGTCAATAATCAATTTTTTATTTTCATCAAATCTAATGGGAGCCTTTTTAAACATTGCCGCTACTATAGGGCTTTTGGCATTAAGCTCCATAATAATACTATCTTTATATATTTCAAAAAGATTTTCCTCCGTATACTGACTTGACAGGGAATATTTTTCAATAATCTCAATCTCCACCCGTTTTCCCGTTCTTAAATTTCTTGCAATTTCATCTCTAACGGTGAAAATAGCAGACTTTTCAATAAGTCTGCTGCTTTCAATATATATTCGCATTTTTGTATGATCAACATTAGTAGCTATCTTTGTAATATCCACATATTCAAACATAGCCGTAAGCTCATCATTTAATTTAATTGTCTGGAAAACATCGAAAAACTTCTTTTTTTCCAATCTAACTCCTCCAATTCTTTAACTCATCTTCTAGTGCATCAAGAAGCTGATTTTCAGGAACTTTCTTTATAATTTCACCTTTTTTAATTAAAAGTCCCTCTCCTTTTCCTCCTGCGATTCCTATATCTGCCTCTCTTGCTTCTCCCGGTCCGTTTACAACACATCCCATTACAGCTACCTTAATATTCAAATCATCATATTTGGTAACCATATTTTCTACCTTGCCTGCTAAGCCTATTAAATCAATCTGAGTACGTCCACATGTAGGACATGAAACTACGGAAATGCCACCCTTTCTAAGACCTAAAGTTTTAAGAATAAGCTTGGCACTTTTTATTTCCTCCACAGGATTTCCTGTAAGGGAAACTCTTATTGTATCTCCAATTCCCTGATTTAAAATAAGCCCCAGACCTATTGCAGATTTTATGTTTCCTGATGTTACTGTTCCTGACTCTGTAATTCCCACATGTAAAGGATAATTAGTTTTTTGTGCAATTAACTGATGAGCCTTTACACACATCATTACATCTGAGGATTTTATGCTAATTACCAAATTATCATATCCCAAATCCTCTATTGTTTTCACCTTGTCTAAAGCACTTTCCACAATGCCCTCAGCAGTTACCTTCCCATATTTATCTAAAATATGCTTTTCCAATGAACCACTGTTTACACCTACTCTTATAGGAATATTTTTTGCCTTTGCTACGTCAACTACTGCCTTTACCCTGTCCATATCACCTATATTTCCGGGATTAATTCTTATTTTGTCAGCCCCGTTTTCTATAGCTGCTATGGCAAGTCTGTAATCAAAATGAATGTCTGCCACAAGTGGAATATTGATACTTTCTTTTATTTTTCCCAAAGCCTTAGCCGCTTCCATGGTAGGAACCGCACACCTTATAATGTCACATCCTGCAGCCTCTAATTCCTTAATCTGATTAACTGTAGCTTCCACATCTTCAGTTTTTGTATTAGTCATAGACTGAATAAGTATGGGATTTCCCCCGCCTATAACTTTATTTCCTATTTTTATTACTTTAGTATTGTCTCTAAACATAATATTTTCTCCAATTAAATAAGCTTTCTTATATCGTTAAATAATAAGAATACCATTAATGCCATAAGAAGAACAAATCCAACAAAATGAATCATTCCTTCCTTATCCTTTGGTATTGGTTTTCCGATTATAATTTCTATAAGATATAAGAAAATACGTCCACCATCTAATGCCGGTATTGGCAAAAGATTCATAACTCCTAAGTTAGCACTAAGCATAATTGCAAGATTAATAAGGGACAAAATTGTAACAGTGGCACCTGATGACTTAGCACTGGTATAAGTATCTCCAATTACCGTTACTATGCCTACAGGGCCTGAAATTTCATTGGCAGAAACCTGACCTGTAACCAACATTTTAAGACTTTTTAAAACTGTTGCAATTTCATATCTTACTTCCGTGAAGCTATATTTAATAACATTTCCAAAGGAAACCTTTTCTCTTGCAAGATTATAAACAAATCCTCTGTCTGCTATCTCAGTCACCTTAGGTTTAAGTACAACCTTTATTTCTTTTCCTTTTCTGTCTAAAGTGATATTAACCTCTTTTTCTCCAAAAGGGTGTTCACTAATATACTTAGCCATATCACTTCCTGTGGTAATTTTAGTTCCGTCAATTTCCGTAACCACATCTCCTGCCATAACTCCTGCCTCAGCCATAGGAGAGTTCTTAGTAACCTGTTCCACTGTAGCCTTTGTATCCTGAGTAGTATATGACATTCCCACAATAGCTTTCTTCTGGGTTGACGGCTTATAGGTTATGCTCTTTTTCTCGCCGTTTCTTGTAAAGGTAATGCTAATGTTGCTTCCATCTAAAGGATTAACATATTCCTCTAAATATATTTCCCTTCCAAGAGTTGCATGGGCACCGTTAAATTTGGTAATCTGGTCTCCAACTCTAAGTCCTGCCTCATATGCCGGTGATTTTTCATCAACATAAGTTACATATGATTTATCAATTCCCTTTGCTCCAATAACAATTAAAGCAAGAACAAAAGCCAGTATAAAGTTAAAGAAAGGACCGGCAAAAACTATTGCCATTCTTGCCCATATTGATTTTGAATTAAAAGAGCCTTCTTCATTACTGTCTTCATCTTCCCCTAGCATGGCACATGAACCACCTAAGGGTAAAAGTTTAAGGGAATATCTTGTTCCGCTTTTTGCCACATGGCTGTAAATTCTAGGTCCCATTCCTATGGAAAACTCATTTACAGTAACCTTATTCTTTACTGCCACAATAAAATGTCCAAATTCGTGAATTAAAACTAATACACCAAAAATAATTAAAGCTATAACAATTCCTATAAATGTCTGCATTCTTACCACCTGTTCTCAATAAGCTCATATGCCCATTGTTCTATTTCTAATATTTCACTTACTGAAGGATTTTCCTTAACCTTATGATTTTCCATACAATACTGTATAATATCAGTTATTTCCAAAAATCCTATTTTCCTATCAAGAAATTTTGCAACTGCTTTTTCATTTGCCGCATTAAATACTGTAGGCATTGAGCCTCCAATCCGTCCTGCCTCATATGCTAACTTTAATCCGATAAAATTATCTGTATCAGGATTTTCAAAGGTAATCCGGGCTATCTTTCCAAAGTCTACCCTGTCACCGGCTAAAAATCTTCTTTCCGGATAGTATAGTGCATACTGAATAGGCAGTCTCATGTCAGGTGTACCTAACTGTGCTATAATGGCACCGTCTTTAAACTGTACCATGGAATGAATAAGACTTTGTGGCTGGACTACTACCTGAATATCATCAAAATCCACGTCAAAAAGCCACTTTGCTTCAATTACCTCTAATCCCTTGTTAACCATTGTAGCTGAATCGATGGTAATTTTTCGTCCCATAGTCCAGTTAGGATGCTTAAGGGCATCTTCCACCTTTACATCCTTCATCTGTTCCCTTGTTCTTCCTCTAAAAGGTCCTCCGGAAGCAGTAAGTAATATTTTATCAATTTCTTTTCTGTTTTCACCGTTTAAGGACTGAAATATGGCACTATGCTCACTGTCTACCGGCAAAATTTTTACGCCATAATCCTTTGCTGCCTGAATTACCAGATGTCCTGCAGTAACCAGTGTCTCCTTATTTGCCAGGGCAATGTCCTTTCCTGCCTTTATTGCCTCTAATGTAGGACGTATACCAATCATTCCCACAAATGCCGTTACAACAATATCGGCGCCTTTGTATACTGCTGTCTCAATTAATCCGTCCATTCCTGCTACTACCTTTACGGAGGTATCAGCCACCGCTATCTTAAGATTAGCTGCCGCCTCTTCATTGTATACGCATACTATTTCCGGATGAAATTCCCTTATCTGTTCTTCTAATTTTTGTATATTTGAGCCTGCTGCAATGGCAACCACACGCAAATCATCATTGGCTCTTACAATGTCAAGAGTCTGAGTTCCTATGGAACCTGTAGAGCCTAAAATTGTAATATTTTTCATTAATTCTCCTTAAAAAATCTGTACCAAAATCCATATAACAGGTGCTACATATATAACACTGTCAAATCTATCCATTATTCCGCCATGTCCCGGAATAAGTCTGCCATAATCCTTTATATCATGATTTCTTTTAATGGCCGATGCCGCCAAATCTCCCACCATGGATATTAAAGCACCTACTGCACATATTACTGCAAAAACTATTACAGGATTATTTATTGTAATATTATCTGCAAAAACTGAAGCATATACTGCCCCTAAAACTGCTGCACCAACAACTCCGCCTATAGCTCCTTCTATTGACTTTTTAGGGCTAAGCACCGGTGCCATTTTATGTTTTCCAAAGGCTACTCCTGCCAGGTAGGCACATGTATCACTGCCCCAGGAGCAAAGGAATATAAGCCATACGGTATAAGCACCATTGTCTCCTGCCCTTACATTGTAAATATATGACAACATAACACCTGCATATAACATGCACATTATTGCATTGGAAATTTCCTCTGTCTTATATTTCGGGAACATAAATACATACTGTGCCAGAAGACACATAAGAAATACAATTATAAGTATAAGCATGTTTTGTGTTTTTCCCATGAACAAAAGCCCATAGTAGATAACTACTGCCACATATCCCGTAATTCCCGGAAGTTTTTTTTCAATTCCAAGAACCCTGTATAATTCGTATACTCCCACCAGTGATATTAACATATTAGCCACCAACAAAATTATTCCTCCGGGAATAATGGTTGCCAGAATAAGTGCCACTAACACTATTCCACTTAATAATCTTGTCAGAAAAGATTTATTTGCAAATTTACTTAAAATCATGGTTATGCCTTAACTCCTCCAAATCTTCTGTCTCTCTGGTTATACTTTACAATAGCCTTTTTCAATTCTTCCTTATCAAAATCCGGCCACAAAACATCCGTGAAATAAAATTCCGTATATGCTAACTGCCACAAAAGATAATTAGATAATCTTATTTCACCGCTGGTTCTGATAAGTAAATCCGGATCCGGTATTCCTGCCGTATCAAGATATGAACTAATAAGATTTTCAGATATATCCCGGGATTCTATAACTCCATCTTTGACATCCTGTGAAATTTTTGTAACAGCACGCCTTATTTCATCGCGGCTACCATAATTAATGGCAATAATAAAGTTAATTCCCTTATTATCCTTTGAACATTCTTCTAATTCATTAATTCTGTCAATAATATCATCATCTAATCTTGATTTATCACCTATGACTCTTACCTTCATGTCGTTTTTGTTGGCACGTTCAATACAGTCTTTTAAGTAATTTCTTAAAAGCTTCATTAATGCCTTAACTTCATCTTCCGGTCTGTTCCAGTTTTCCGTTGAAAATGCATACATTGTAAGATATTTAATTCCCATGTCATGAGCATCTTCAATTATTTTTTCCACATTTTTAGCCCCTGCTGCATGTCCTGCGTTTCTTGGAAGAAAACGCTTTTTCGCCCATCTTCCGTTTCCATCTAAAATAATTGCAACATGCTGTGGAATGTTAAGTCCCGTAATGTCTATTTTTTCAGCCATACATTATCCGCCTTTCACTAAATTAACCTATGTAAAACATTATCTTTGACAGTGCAAAGAATAGAGGAAACAATAGTCCCCTCTATTCTCTGTAAGTGTGTATAAGCACATATATTATACTGTCATTATCTCCTGTGACTTTGCATCTATGGCATCATCAATTTTCTTTACATATGCATCAGTAGATTTCTGAACATCATCCTGATATCCTTTAATTTCATCTTCTGATATTCCATCTTCCTTGCCTTTTTTCTTAACGGCTTCAATGGCATCTCTTCTAATGTTTCTTATGGCAACCTTAGCATTTTCGCCTTTTTTCTTGACATCTTTTACTAATTCTTTTCTTCTGTCCTCTGTAAGTTCAGGAAATACAAGACGTATAAGCTTTCCGTCATTAGTAGGTGTAAGTCCTAAATCAGATGCATTAATTGCTCTTTCAATATCCTTTAAGAGTGATGCATCCCAAGGCTGAATGCAAATCATCCTTGCCTCCGGAACAGATATGTTACCTACCTGCTGAAGAGGTGTGGGTGTTCCATAATAATCTACCTTAACTTTATCTAAGATATGAGGATTTGCTCTTCCTGCCCTGATTGTTGTGTATTCCTCTTTAAGATTGTCTAATGACTTCTCCATTTTATCTTCATATGTCATTAATAATTCTTCCATTTTATCTATTACTCCTTTAAAAATATGTTTTATTATACAGTTATTTTAGTGCCGATTTTTTCTCCTGATACGGCTTTATTTATACTGTCTTCTTCGTTAAGTCCAAACAAAAGCATTGGCATTTTATTTTCCATTGCCAAAACACTGGCTGCTAAATCAATAACACCTAATCTGTCATCAACTATCTTAGAAATAGGAAGTTCATCATATTTCTTTGCATCAGGGTTCTTAGCCGGGTCGCTGTCATATACACCGTCAATGGCCTTTGCTCCTAAGATACAATCTGCTTCAATTTCAATTGCTCTTAAAACCATGGTCATATCTGTTGAGAAATATGGATGTCCCGTTCCTCCTGCAAAGAACACAACCTTTCCATTATTCAAATCAGCTACTGCTTCATCCTTTGAGAAAAGCTTTGTCCATGTTCCACAGGCAAAAGGTGTATATACGTTAGTATCCATACCTTCTGTTCTAAAGATTTCTGATACATACATACAATTCATAATAGTAGCTAACATACCTATTCCATCTGCCTTAGGTCTGTCAATCTTATTGCTTGTTCTTCCTCTCCAGAAGTTTCCGCCACCAATAACAATAGCTACCTGTACTCCTTTGTCCACAATAGTTTTAACCTGCTTTGCAACTGCCACACAGGTTTCTTCATCAAAGCCTGTTTTCTTATCACCAGCTAAGGCTTCACCACTTAACTTAAGTAAAACTCTATTCATTTTATGTTCCTCTTTTTTTCTGTTTTTATTAGTCGCAATAAGGTGCTTTATGCACAAACTGCTTCCAATTTTAATCTAGAACTAGAATAACATATAAAGTCAAAAAAATAAAGAAGTATCTTATTTTAAAATGGTTTCCAAATTAATTTTCACCTTATTAAGATATTCTGCTTCATTAGCCGTTGTTATTCCACAAATTTTAATAATCGTTTTCTCACCTTTTATCCTATATATGAAAACATTTCTCTATGTTCTTATTTGAGCCAAGAACCAGCATATGACAACCTGCAGTTAACACCATATCAGGAGTAATATTTATATCCAGACGTCCGTCACGTCTAATTGCCATTATGTTTATACCAAAACGTCCTCTGATATCTATTGCACTTACTGTTTTGCCATCCCACTCATTAGGGATTTCAATTTCAAATATTGAGTATTCCTTCCCTAATTCAACATAGTCAAAAATATGGTCGGAAGTATATCTTATGGCACTCCATTTTGCCAACTGTCTTTCTGGATACACCACCTCATCTGCCCCGTTTCTTAACAAAAACTTTGCATGTACATCTCTTGCAGCTCTTGAAACAACCTTTTTTGCCCCTAATTCTTTAAGAAGTGATGTGGTTTCTAATGAACTTTGAAAATCATCACCGATACAAACCATACATACATCGTAATTTCCTACACCTAAAGATTTCAGGAATTCCTCATTGGTACTGTCACCAATTACAGCATTAGTTACAAAATCCAATACTGCATTTACTCTATCCTCTTTTTTATCTACTGCCATAACCTGATGCTTTAATTCATACAGATTTTCAGCGATATGTCTCCCAAATCGTCCAAGTCCTATTAACAAAATTGATTTCATAATCTTCTCCTATCCTACCATTATTTTTTCTTCCGGGAATTTTGCCACATCTTTTCTCTTACTTGATACTGTAGCAAAAATCACTGTGAGACCGCCAACTCTTCCAAACAGCATAAGCACTATAAGAACAATTCTCGAAATCACACCTGTATGAGGAGTTATTCCAAGAGTAACACCTACCGTGCATACTGCAGAGGCCGACTCAAACAATGTATCAATAATATTAAATCCATCCACTGCACATATTATAATTCCACCCATAAGAAACAAAAAGCTGTAAAGCAGCAATATGGCTGCCGCACTTTTTATTACCTCTTCAGCAATTCTTCTCCTAAACAAATGAGGGGATGATTTTCTTCTAAACACCGATATTGACGAAGCCAAAAGTACCGCAATGGTAGTTATCTTCATTCCACCTGCAGTAGAACCTGTAGCACCACCTACCATCATTAACACAATCATAATTAACTGTCCTGCCCCGGAAATCTTAGTTAAATCCACAGTGTTAAATCCGGCAGTTCTAGGGGTAACTGTTTGAAATAGAGATGCCAATGCCCTGTCTGCCCCTGACATATGCCATTTTGCTCCTGAAAATTCACAAAAATAAAAATAAACAAAAGGAATAACTATAAGTCCTATGGTTGCTGACAAAATAACCTTGCTTTGCATTCTATACTTACTAAATTTAAATTTGTGTGTTCTAATATCATCCCAGGTCATAAAGCCTATTCCACCCAATAAAATAAGAAGCACAATAACTAAATTAATTACAATGTTGCCGGAAAAAGATGTAAAGGATGAATACTTTTCATTTATTCCCATAAGGTCAAATCCCCCATTGCAAAATGCTGATATTGAATGAAAAATCGAATACCATATTCCTTTAAGTGCCCCCATTTTAACGGCAAAAACAGGGTACATTAAAACCGCTCCCGTTAATTCAATTACAAATGCCATTTTAATGATAAATCTTGTAAGCCTTACTATTCCCTCAAGCTTTGGTGCAGAAATTGCCTCCTGCATAACTGTTCTTTGCATAAGACCTATTTTTCTTCCTGACATGGCGGCAAAAGCTACCGCAATGGTAACTATTCCCATTCCACCTATTTGTATAAGAAATAATATCACTGCCTGTCCAAAGTCTGACCAATACGTCGCCGTGTCCTGAACTACTAATCCCGTAACGCAAACTGCCGATGTTGCCGTAAATAATGAGTCTAAAAAGGAAGCCCCTTCTCCACTACGTGTAGAATACGGTAGCATCAGAAAAAGACTTCCTATAATAATCATTCCTACAAATCCTAAAAGTATAAATTGTGCCGTTGATAAATGTATACGTCTCTTTTCCATAACTATCTCCTAATCATAAAAGATATTATACATCACCGGTATTTTTTTCACAACTCTATCTTTTGAAACTCCATACATCCCTTGAAAACAATATTAATATAGGGTATATTTCCAATCTGCCGGCTAACATATCTATTATTAATATTATTTTTGAAAAATCACTAAATAGTCCAAAATTACATGTAGGGCCTACCTGATCAAGTCCCGGACCTATATTGTTAAAGCAGGATAAAACAGCCGTAAAATTAGTAATAATTGAAAATCCATCCACTGCTATTAGCAAAAAGCTTCCAAAAATAATAATAAAATATGTTGCCACGTAAATATTGATTCCGCTAATTACTTTTTCATTTACAGCATTTCCATTGTTTCTTATAACTTCAACTTTATTTGGATTTAAGGTCTTTCTTATTCCACGTCGTATGCTCTTTAACAATAGCAACAACCTTCCACACTTAAATCCGCCGCCGGTACTACCTGCACATGCTCCAATCATCATTAACACAACTATTATTGATTTAGAAAACTCAGGCCATTTATCAAAATCTACAGTAGCAAAACCCGTAGTTGTAATTATACTGGCTACGGTAAAAGCTGCATGATGTAAAGCTTCCCCAATACTTCCAAACATATGGTAAATATTAATGGTTATAGCTGTAATGCTTGCAACAACCAATCCTAAATATAATCTAAGTTCCCCATCCTTTAACACTGTTTTAAATCTTCTTAACAAAAGAAGGTAATAACAACTGAAATTTACACCAAACAATAACATAAATATGGTGCAGACATTTTGAATGTAAGGACTATATCCTGCCATACTGTCATTTTTAATTCCAAATCCACCGGTTCCTGCTGTTCCAAATGCCGTACAGACTGAGTCAAACAACGACATTCCTCCTAACAGTAAAAATATTACATTAATTACTGTAAGTGCCATATATAACATATATAATATCATTGCCGTGTCACGCATTCTCGGTGCTAATTTTTCCACATTAGGCCCCGGGCTTTCAGCCCTTAATAGATGAAGAGTAAATCTGTTACTTCTTCCATTAGCCGGAGTAACTGCCAGCAAAAATACCAGAACTCCCATTCCACCTAACCAGTGACTGAAACTTCTCCAGTAAAGCATTCCTCTGGACATAGTTTCCACCTCAGGAAGAATTGAGGAACCTGTAGTGGTAAATCCTGATACCATTTCAAATAACGCATCAATAAAATGTGGAATTTCCCCTGATATATAAAAAGGGAGACATCCTAATAAACTAATGGCTATCCAGCTTAAACCTACACAGGCTAAACCTTCCTTTACAAAGAAACGCTGTTTTGCCTTTCTTCCCAAAACAAATAACAATGCTGATACAGCCATAATAATTAATATACTAAGGACAAAACTTATAAATGCCTTATACTCTTTGTCAAAGACACTTATTAACATTGCCGGTGTCATAAAGACCGCTTCAACTGCCAATATTTTTGAGATGAAACGACCCATAACTTTATAGTTCATTATTACTTCCTTTCATTAATCAAAAATATCATTAAGCTTATGTATTACCGCATCTCCCGTAGCAACTACAATAACTGTATCTCCCACTTCAAACTTTGATTCACCATCAGGTATAACTGTTTTTCCTTTGTGAGTAATACATACAATAAGTACATTTTTTCTTACTTTTACATCTCTTAATGCCATTCCGCAATTTTTAGTATGTTCGTCAGCTAAAAATTCCAAAGCTTCCACCTGTCCGTCAACTATACTATGAACTGAAATTGCCGCTCCTGTCTGTGCCTCTAATGCTCTTACATATCTTACTATGGTATTGCAGCACAATTCTTTAGGACAAACCACGCTTCCTATTTGCAAGCTGTCCTGTATATTACTTTTTTCAGTATGGGCAACCTTTGTAATAACCTTCGGCACTCCACTGCTTTTAGCATATAAGGAAATAATAATGTTAAGCTCGTCCATACCTGTTAAGGTAATTAATGCATCACAATTTTCTATTCCCTGACTTTCTAACATAGTTCTTCTGCTGGCATCACCATTGATAATAGTTGTCTCCGGCAACATTTCCGCAAGATTTCTCGCTCTGTCGGGATCCTGTTCAATAATCTTTACAGACACTCCCGTTCCTTCTAGTTTCTTTGCCAAATAATAGCTTACTCTTCCACCACCACACAAAATTACATTTTTAATTTTATGGGTAATAATACCAAGATTTTTCAATAAAATACTCATATTGGTGCTTGGTGCAGTAACGTAAATACGGTCACCTTCCCTTAAAATAAAGTTACCATCCGGTGCCACAACAACACCATTTCTTCTAACTGCGCAAACCAGTATTTTACACTTAATTATTCCGTACAGTTCATTAAGGGAAACATCTTTAAGAACACTCTTTCCATCAATTTCTAATTCCACAATTTCAACTTTTCCCTTTGCAAAGGTATCTCTCTGTAAAAATCCCGGATATTTAAGCAATCTCTCTATTTCAATTGCTGTCTGCTTTTCAGGATTAACAGCCAAAGATAACCCAAATTCTCCGCTCATGTTATAAATCTGTTCACTATATTCCGGATTTCTTATTCTTGCTATTGTATGTAATCTGTCATTCATCTTATGTGCTGTCATACAAGATAATAAATTAATTTCATCTGCTCCGGTAGCTGCAATAAGCAAGTCTGTTTTTTTGATTTCAGCCTTATTCAATACTGACATTAATGCACAGTTTCCCTGAATTGCCATAACGTCATATCTCTCTAAGCTTGCCTCTAATACCTTTGGATTGGAATCAATTAAAGTTAAATCACACCCTTCTGCTGACAATTTTCTAGTCAGAGTTGCGCCAACTTTTCCATCTCCAGCAATAATAATTCTCAATTATCTATCCTCCCATAAAAGAACATACTAAACAAAGTTATTATAAACCTTATGTGTAGAAAATCAAGTAATGATTATTTCCATGGTATTTATATTTACTTTACATTCTTTCCTGCATTATATCTTGATAAATTAAAACTCCTTATTCCACCGTCTTTGTATTTTTCTAATTTCTTATAATACCTCTTTTTGTTTAAATATCGTGTCACCTTCTCATTTTTCTCATCCAAAACCGCCGGCACACTGTCTGCTGAAAGATTAATGATATAATCCATATCCACATAAATATTTATCTCATAAGGGTCATCATTTTTATTTTTATCCATAATATATTGACACTGGGATAAATTGTATTTAGCTATAATATAATCAACATGACTAAAGGACAAAACAATAAAACAGCATATTACAACTACCATTGAAAAGGAAAATAAATTTAATTCTTTATGGAAGTTTTTAATGACTAATCCCAGCATAACCATACCTATAACAACTAACAGCCACAATACAAAAATCCTTGAAAAAGTGAGACCATACTCTTCTATGTACATTTTCATTCTGTATTCGCTGGAAAATATCATTATAAATGTACACAGGCATATTACTCCCGAAACCACCTTCATGAATTTATTTACTTTTACAAATTCCATGGTAAGCAGTATAACAAGAACATTTACACAACTTAAAAACAACAGCTGGAAAAATCCCTGTCTGGCATATTGTGCATATGTATATCCCTGAGGAAGACTGCCTCCATGACCAAATAGATATACCACCTGTATAGTGGCAAACATCACATAAACAACAGCTACCATTGACATAATTATATTAACGGGAAGTGCAGCCATCTTGTTTTCTTTTTCATTTATGTATACTTTTCCATTTTTCACATAAAAAGAAAATGCATATGCCAGGGCATAAGATACAATTATCATAATTACTATTCCGGTTAAATTAAGAATAAGAGTATCTAATTTAAAAATTTTAACTATCATGTTTCTAAAAACACTATCTGCACTGGCTAGGATAATGGTTACCATCATTACAACAGGCAGAGCACAGCCTACACCAATTAATATGTATTTTATATTTTTATTTCGGTCTTTATCCATTTTTAATGCTTTTATTCCATGGGTAAAAGGCTTTGACAGTTCTCCTATGCATCCAAATATACACTGGCACACAGCCATGGATTGAATGCACATTCCCAGTTTTTTTATGTCAATAAACATATATATCATATTTACTGCTATGGCTATGAAAATCACCATATAGTTAAAAAACAGAATACTCTGATTATCCGTAGTAAAATTTGAAATTCCAAGAAGTATGATTACGCAATCATAAAAAATATTTATTGGCTTTTGCTTTTTTTCATATTTACGTGCCACATACGCAATATAAATTACCGTTGCCACTGTCCACAGCACATTGGTAATTCCCGAAAAATTCTTGTAAAGGCAAAAAGTAAGTACCACTGCATATATAAATGACGATAATCCCAGCACCTTAAAATCCTGTTTTTCTTTCTCTTCCATTTCTTTTCTCATATTATTTTCCATAAATTAATCCTCCACAAACTGTAATATATCTCCCGGCTGGCACTGTAAAACCTTACATATTTCATCTAATGTTGAAAAACGGATTGCTTTCGCCTTATTGTTTTTAAGAATAGATAAATTTGCCTGAGTTATTCCCACCTTTTGGGATAACTCCGTTAAGCCCATTTTCCTTTGTGCCATAACCACATCTAAATTTATTACTATAGCCATCGGGCACCTCCTATATTGTTAAATCATTTTCCAGTTTATAAGTTACGGCCTTGTCAAACACCTGTGCCAGTACACGGCTAAATAATCCTGCAATTATAAAAACCATCATTATCGCCATAGTGGCAAGGGTTATGTTAAATAGGCATTTCACTGCCATAAAAAATACAATTCCTACACTGTATATGGACATTTTTTTAAGACTTGTCACGTTATTTCTAACAAAGCAGTCATCTGCTATTACGGTTTTAAACATTTTTCTTAACTCCCATACAATCATAAGGGAAAATATTCCACAAAGCCCCAATACCACACTGTTTTGCCATATGTACTTTTCTATTCCCGGCTCCACATATTTTCCATATGTTTTCAGTAGAAAAGGTAATGTGGCTGTGATAAGTATTCCTAAAACAAACATAATATCAAGAACAGCCTTTGTAAATCTGGTAATATTTAACTTCATTTTGTCCTCCTTTTAAAGTTTTAATTTACTGGTATCCTTACAATTCATAATAATCCTCTAATGTATGAAAGTCAATATATTTTTATCGTTTTTCAATAAATAATTATTGATATTAGAAAAAATTAACGGATTTACAACGTTTTTCTTTATTACTCAATCATGTTTTTGCACTAATAAAATACATTATTCCTGTATATACCAATAAAAATCCTCACAAAAAATAACAGCCTTCTAATATTTAGAAAAGCTGTTATTTTTTACTATAGATTATCTTTTTATTCTGAATGTAGCATACCGTCCCCTAGCCTTCACATCATAGTCCACATATATTCTATATTTTCCCGGTTGCAGGTCTTCTTTATTATATGCATATGTAAGATTATATGTTTTATATGCCGATGACTTTTTAGGAAGTACATACGCTATGCTATTAAAAGCCATTTTACCACCATGTCCATACTCAACTTTCCGCCATTTTCCATTAACATATTTTTTGATAAAGTATACCTCACCATAGTATTTTTCCCGGTTAGTTTTGTTAATGAACTTAACCTTCACCTTTACCGCTTTCTTTGTGCGTTTCACCTTAGCTACCTTTATATAGGCTTTAGGTTTCTTTTTTCTTTTAACCTTTTTCTTTTTTGTTGTGACAGTAACCTTTTTACCTACAGTATTATTTGCTGAAACATTCCATATTGGTGCCACTGTAGTTACCATGGTAATTACAAGCATTGTAACAATAAATTTTCTTATTTTATTCATCCACTGCTTTCCTTTCTTTCATTTCTATCTATAATAATCCTTAAAAATATTACTTTGTTAGTTGTTTACAAAATTTATTTTCACTGGTAAATTATACTGGTATTTATATTAAAGTTTAAGGAGTAAATATGATTAATTTAGATAAAACAAAAATTATTTTAGCATCTCAATCTCCCAGAAGATGTGAACTTATGAAGCAGGCAGGTTTTGAATTTGAAATCATAAAATCAGAGGTTGATGAGAAAATCACTAAATCTATCCCTTCCGATATTGTAAAAGAACTTTCCCTTCAAAAAGCTGACGATGTTTTTAACAAGCTTATGTCTCATATAGATTTTTCTCTTATGGCTTTTGAAGATTTGTCTTTTTTAGTTATTGGTGCCGACACCATAGTTACCAAAAACGGTAAAATAATGGGAAAACCTAAAAACTTTGAAGAAGCATTTTCAATGATTAAATCCATTCAGGATTCAACTCATAAGGTTTATACCGGAGTTACATTAATAAAATATGATTTTAATACAAAGCATAAAGAAATTTACTCATTTTTTGAATCTACAGATGTTACTTTATATCCTATGACAGACCTAGAAATAAGCAGCTATATTTCTACCGGAGATTGCTATGACAAAGCCGGAGGATACGGTATTCAGGGACAATTTGCCGTATATGTAAAAGGTATCAATGGAGATTATAATAATGTTGTGGGACTTCCAATTGCCCGCCTTTATCATGAGCTTAATTTAATGAAATAAAAAATCCCCTATAGCCATATTTAATTAAATTAATACGACTATAGGGGGTATTTTTTATATATTATTTGTTATACAACTGGAATTCATATAGCCTTATTGTACCTGCACTATCTCCCGGATTAAATATTTTAATCTGAACGTAACGTGCTGTCTGTGTACCAATATTATATGATGAAACCGAATTATTGTTGTTATTTTGATAATCAACAGATGTCCATGTCTTTCCATCCTCTGATACCAATATTTCCCACTCTAATGCATTAGCAAAATTTTCTTTGCTTTGTGTATTGTATATTGTGTATGTATTAAACGTCTTCTTACTTCCTAAGTCAATTTTAACTGAATGCATTACACCGTTAAATGTTGATTCGGAAGAACTCCTTGAACACCATTTCGTATCAAGATTTCCGTCAATTAACTTTTCAGCTGCTTCATTTACATTTGTCTGACCTGATGTATGAAGAATTGACGCTCCACTACACAAGTTGTTTCCACTTGTAACAGCTGTATCCAGCTTTGCGGCTTTTTTTGAGCCATGAGTTTTAGGACCAATCATAGGATAAGTAGGATTATCAACACCTGCTATTCCTTCTGTTATCCAGTTATCCTGATAATATCTGAATCCTGTAAATGCCCATGTACCATTCTTCAATTCTTCCACATATTTAAGACGAAGTGACTCAATACAGTCATATCCTGTTATCTGATATACCAGCTTGCTCCATGGTGTAGATGTGTCCTTTGGATTATCATCATACTTTGTTCCCTTATTTGTCTTTAACATATTATTTATGCTATCAATAAGTCCTAATTTTACAGTTCCGTCAGATGACTTAGTTGTAGGATATTTTGCATCCATATATGCAAAGAACCATTTGTTATTGCCATATGCCTGATATCCCCAGTCCTGAAGGGATGTATCACTTGCCTGGTATACCTGGACATTGTCTTCAGTTGCCCAATGGTAATAACGGAATCCACCATAGTTCGCCATATTTTCAACCCACCACGCTGAACCGGAAGATGTAACATTTCCGTACTGCTGTGCTGCATGAGTAAGCTCGTGAGAGAAATATCCTATACCTACCGGATTAGAATTCATCCAGTCTACTGAAATTACAATGGAATTTCCCATAGTGTATGCAACTCCGTCATAACCCTTATCTGCTACTATAAACATTCTCTTAGGTTCTGAACCTGTTCCCCATCTTGTATACTGACGTGGATAAACCTGATAGAATAAATCCTTAAGATTCTTCTTATAGTTTGTTGCAGTAACCTGATCCCAGTCTCCTGTGAAAATAGCTTCGTACTCATTTTCCAGTAATAATGCACATCCCTTTAAGCTAATTTCCGATAATTGGAATGAATCTCCATATCCTTCTGTTACTGTTAATTTAAAATGTTTATATGAGCCAACGTTATCTACAATGTATGTATAATCAGCATAATTAACATCCATTATTCCACTATCATTTACCGTGTCAATTACATCCCAGTTATTTCCATCATTTGAACCATATAACACCCATGATTTTATTGAACGGTTCTTATATGTAGCGTTATCATTGGCAGTTGTTAAAGTATAACTATATAACGATGTGCTTTCCTTCATTGTCCACGCTATTGAACATGGTGTTGCAGTATTGGTAAATAATTTTGTTGATGTATCACCGTCAAAAAGATTCTCAACACCTTCATTTCCATTATATCCTACAACAGTTGTAGCTGATGTGTTAATTCCACTTATATGGTCATCTAAATCAACACCAATGTTTTCTGTTTTCTGAACAACATCACCTTTTATGTATATTTCTGACAACTGTGAGCCGTAATACAACTTTCCATCATCACCACTGCTCTCAATTCTTAACATAAAGAACTGACATGCTTTTTGAGCATCAGTATCATATGAGTATCCTTTGTTATTTTCATGACCTATTCCACCATTGTCCACTGCATCAAGCTGTACCCAGTCAGTACCGTTTACAGAGCCTAACAATTTCCATTTATATGGATTTCTATGTGGATAAGTAGCTGCATCACCTGCTGTTACTAATGTGTAGTTTCTGATTATGGTAGCACGTTTCATTTTCCATGCGATGGAAATAACCGGTGCATCCCCTGTAAAGAATTTTGTATTTACATTTCCATCAAACAAGTTATTTATTCCTTCATTGTTAGAAGTATTTCCTTTTGTAGATGAAAATTCCGTATCAATTCCGTCAATATATTTATTAAGGGAAATATTTGATGCCACCTCAGCATCAGCACCTTCACTTTGAACTCCCGGTTTCTTATATGTAGTACGATCTACTTCAGCCTTTGTAGTTGTTTCCTCAGGCTTTGCTGTAGTCTCCGGTTCTGCCGGTTTCTCAGTAGGTGCCACTGTAGTATTTTCCTCAGCCTCTGCTGTAACAATAGTATTTCTGTTCATATAATCCACCTTCTTATATGAACTGTCTACAACAGAAAGAATACTATCATACAGATACTCATGACCTCTCATATTACTCATAAGATTTCTGTTATAAAGTTTTCCTGCTACGTCATATACAGACATTGTGCTTATATTGCTATAAACATAACTGCCATCTTTTAATTTAGCATATGCCCTTACACTTATGCCCTGTTTATAAAACTCTGCATTTTTTATAAATTCCATTGTAAGACAGTAGCTTTTTGCATTATCCAATGAACTGTACTTTTTGCCTGTCTCTCCCAATGGTGTTGCTGCATATGAATGAACTGTAGTATTTAAGCTTCCTACTATCATTTCATCTTCTGAAACCGAATCGGCAAGTCCGTATACCAATCCTATTTCATCTGTTTTATCTGTTTCCGATACAGAGTAAATGGTTCTAAATGCTTCTAACATTGCACTTATCTGAAAACCATTTATTTCAAGTTTAACATTACCCGATGCATACACATCTTTAGGCATAGTTATTGGCTGAACCAATAGCACTAACGCCAAAACAAAAGATATCATTGCTTTAAATTTCTTTTTTATAGACCCTTTTTTCATAATACCTCCTATTGATATTTTAATATATTAATTTAATTATTGTTTGTTTTTTTGTATTTTTCAAGTATCGCTATTTTTTATTACGGTTCTATTTTTTAGCATAAAAACTTACTAAATTTCTGATTATCTTTTCATAAGTTGGTAAATGCCGATAT
>OKRZ01000121.1_pt1 | contig 50002 bp, 43 predicted proteins | sample 1601141 | NCBI WGS metagenome assembly OKRZ01 (sample SAMEA3541524, study PRJEB24748) | human gut metagenome | biome: human gut; feature: human-associated habitat; material: faeces | place: China | collected 2012
ACATTGAGATTATATGTGGTGCAATCAGACTCCGCGTCTGATTGCACCTTACGACTTTTTAATAAGGAGAAAATCAGATAGGTGTTATGCAAAAGGCATAACAAATAAAACTAGTTCATCCAGATTATCTTTTATTATTTAAAGAAAAATAGAAAAAATAAAAAATGACAATGAAATTTATATTGAAAAATTCACTAAGGTGAATTATGAGAAGCTTCAGAGAAACAAACCAAATCATTTAATAGGCATACATAACAAAATCACATCTACATATCATAAATTTTTAATACAATTACTTAACACTTATCAATACCCACTTTAATGTTTTCTAAACAATTCATTATATCAGGTATTTTGATAAGTGTTTTATTATTCTATTAAAAATAATAAAAAAACAAATAAAATAGTTGATATTTTTCAAAAATTAATATAAAATCTATAAAGATAAAAAATAACAAAACAAGGAAGGATGAAGAACATGGAAAACAAACAAAAAAAAGAAAAAATCCAAAATGTAAAGGAAGAAAAAAGAGAAAGGATAATAAAAATAATAACAGCATGTTTAATAGCAATACTAATATCAATGATAGGATTTGTAGGAATATACACTCAAAAACAAAATCAGATGAAAAATCAAATTAAAGATTACGATCTATCAATGGATTTAAAAGGAGCAAGAATACTATCAATAAAACCAAAAGAAGATAAAGAAACCATAATAAAAGACACAGAAGGAAACAAAATAACAGAAGAACTAACAGACGAACAAATTACAGAAAAAGGATACACAAAAGAAGAAGTAAACAAAAACGCAGAAAAACTAACAAAAGAAAATTTTGAAAAAACAAAAACAATAATACAAAAAAGACTAAAAAATATGGGAATAGAAAATTATATAATAAGACTAAATGAAGAAACAGGAGAAATATTTATAGAATTAGAAGAAAACACAGAAACAGACACAATAGTATCAAATATAGGAGCAACAGGAAAATTTGAAATACAAGACAGTGAAACAAAAGAAGTGCTATTAGACAATTCAGATATAAAATTAGTAGATGTAAGATATAACACAGCAGAAACAGGAACAGATGTATACTTAAATATACAATTTGACAAAGAAGGAAAAAACAAGCTAACAGAAATAACAGAAAACTACAAAACAATAAACACAACATCAGAAAACACAACAACAAAAAATACAACAACAGAAAACACAACAACAGAAAACACAACATCAGAAAGTGAAACAACAGAAGCACAAAAAAAAGTAGTAATAAAAATAGATGATGAAGAAGTTACAACAACATCATTTGACAATATAATAAGAACAGGAAGTTTACAATTAACAGTAGGAAAATCATCTACATCAAGAAGTAAAATAAATGAAAATGCAAAAAAAGCAAACAATATAGCATCAACATTATCATTTGGAAATTTACCAGTAGATTATGAAGTATCACAAAATGAATATATACTTTCAAATATAACAACAAAAAAAATACAACAACTAATTACTATAATTGCGATAATTGCAGTAATAGGACTAATAGCACTTATGTTTAGATATAAATTAACAGGAGTATTATCTTCAATAGCATTTATAGGATTTACAGCATTATATTTATTACTAGTACGTTATGCAAATGTAATAATTACACTAGAAGGAATATTTGGAATAGCAGTAATTTTAGTAATAAACTATATATTAACAAATAAAATAGCAAACAGTAATGAAAAAGAAAAAACAGCAAAAGAAGTAAAAAAAGAATACGGAAAATCATGGCTAAAAATAATACCAATATGCATAATATCAATAGTATTTAGCTTTGCAAGATGGACACCAATAGCAAGTTTAGGAATGGTAATGTTATGGGGACTAGCATTAAGCGCTGTTTATCAATTATTTATTACAATTCCTTTAATAAAAATAAATGACAAAAGTAATAAATAAAATAAAGACAAAAAAGAAGGGAAGATGATAAACAATGAAAAAAACAAAAAACAAAATAGTAATAGCAATATTAGCAATTATTTTAATAGCAGGAATAATAATGGTAGCAATAAAAGGATTTAATAAGGAATTAAGCTATCAAGAAACAAAAAGACTAGAAGCAAATATAGGTAAAACATTTGAAATCAAAGACATCAAAGATATAGTAAAAGAGGAAATAGGACAAAAAAATGTAATAATACAAAAAGTAGAAATATATGAAGATGCAGTAAGTATTACAGCAAAAGATATTACAGAAGAACAAAAAAACAATATAATCTCAAAAATTAATGAAAAATATGGAACAGAATTAAAAGCAGAAGAAATATCAATAATAAATGTACCACAAGTACATTTAAAAGACATGATAAAACAATATGAATCACCAATTATAATAGCAACAATCTGCATATTAATATATCTAATGATTCGTTACTATAAATTAAATTCTTTAAAAGTATTACTAAAAACAATAGCAATTATAGTAATATCACAAATAGAATTATTATCAATAATTGCACTAACACGTATACCAGTAGGAAAAACAACAATGCCAATATTATTAACAGTATATATGTTATCAATATATTACTGCATAAAAGGATATGAAAAACAATTAGAAATAAAAAATAAACAAAATTAAAAACACAAACAAGAAAAGCAAAAAACTATGGGGGAAAACAGATGGGAAATATCGTATTATTAGATGATTTAACAATAAACAAAATAGCAGCAGGAGAAGTAATAGAAAGACCAGCATCAGTAATAAAAGAAATGGTAGAAAATTCAATAGACGCAGGAGCAACAAATATTGTTGTTGAAATAAAAAATGGAGGAATTTCTTTTATAAAAATTACAGACAATGGAAAAGGAATAGCACAAGACGACTTAGAAATTGCATTTGAAAGACATGCAACAAGTAAAATAAGATCAGCAGATGATTTAGACACAGTAACTTCTATGGGATTCAGAGGTGAAGCATTAGCAAGTATTGCAGCAATTTCAAATGTAGAACTAATTTCAAAAACACAACAACAAGAAAATGGATACAAAGTAGTTGTAGAAGCTGGAGATATATTAGAAAAAGAAATAGCACCATCATCTGTTGGAACAAGTATAACAGTAAAAAATCTATTTTTTAATACACCAGTAAGATACAAATTCTTAAAAAAAGATTACACAGAATCAGGATACATAGAAGATGTAATAACAAGAATAGCACTAGTAAATCCACAAATAGCATTTAAACTAATAAATAATGGAAAAACAGTTATACAAACAAATGGCAATGGAGATATGAAAACAGTGGTATATAGCATATATGGAAAAACTGTAGCAGAATCAATATCACCAGTTTCTTATGCTTATGAAGATATTAAAGTAGATGGAGTTATAGGAAAACCAGAAATAGCAAGATCAAACAGATCAAACCAACTATTTTTTGTAAATAAAAGATATGTAAGAGATAAAGTATTAACATCTGCCACAGAGCAAGCATATAAAGGAATGATACCATTAGGAAAATTTGGGTTTGTTATATTAAATATAACAATAGCACCTGCAAGAGTAGACGTTAATGTACACCCAGCAAAATTAGAAGTACGTTTTCAAGAAGAAAATAAAATATTCCAAGCAATATATCATGCAATAAAAGACACTTTACTAAAAAACGAAGACAAAGACGGACTATTTGGAAATAGAAACACAAATGAAAAACAAATAGAAGAATACACAAAAAGAGAAAGTGAAATAAAAACAAATGCACAAGAAAAAACTTATGCTTTTGAAAGTAATACAATAAATACTACAAACAGACTAAAAGAAAATAAAAATACAAACATCAATACAAATGGATTAATTAATACACAAGAAATATTAGAAAAATTAAAAAAATTAAAAGAAGACATACAAAACGAAACATTAACAAACATACAAAATGAAACAAATAAAGCAGAAAAAGCTGTTGAAAAAATAGAAAATTTACAAGAAGAAAAAGAACAAAATAAAACAGAAAATCAACAAATAGAAAAAGAACAAGAAGAAAATAGAGAAGAAGTAAAAGAAACAAATGAACAAGAAACAAAGCAACAAGAAGAAAAAATGCGAAAAACAGAAAAAACAAATGAAAATGTAGAACAACAAGAACCAATATCAGTATCACAAGTAATAGAAAAAGCAATTCAACAAAACGAAGTATCGCCACAATCTATAGAACAACTAATGCAAGAATATAGAAAAATGGAAAAAGAAGTAGAAAATGAAAATACAGAGAACAATAATGGAAATCAAGACACAGAAGATAGACTAGAAGATAGCAATCCAAACTCAAAATTAAGTTTTGATGAAATGTACCAAAAACTATTTGGAACACTACCTGTAAAATCTGAAGAAGAAAAAAATGAAGAAAAGGAAGCTGAAGAAAACAATGCTGTTGATATAGTAAAAAATAATATATCAATGTTTGAAGATATTCCAGAATGTAAAAAACAACCATATAAATTTATAGGAATAGTTTTTAACACATACATAATTATAGAAATGGAAAAAGAAATGTATATAATAGACCAACATGCAGCACATGAAAGAATATTATATGAAAAAGTAAAGAAAAACTATTATAGTGAATCAACAAAAGACTCACAAATGCTTCTATTGCCAGACATAATAACATTAACACACAAAGAAATGGATATAGCAAAAGAAAATATGGACATGTTTAGAAAAGCAGGATTTGATTTAGATGAATTTGGAGAAAACACAATTCGTTTAACAGGAGTACCAACAATATGTATGAATATAGACAACAAAGACCTATTTTTAGAAACACTAGATGAAATAAATACAGTAGCAAGAACAGCCAAACAAGAAAAAGAAGAAAAATTTATAGCAACAGTAGCATGCAAAGCAGCAGTAAAAGCAAATATGGTATTAAGTGTAGACGAAGTACACAGTTTATTAGATGAAATGCTAGAATTACCAAATCCATTTAGCTGTCCACACGGAAGACCAACAGCAATAAAAATGTCAAAATATGATATAGAAAGAAAATTTGCTAGAAAATAGCAAAAGAAAAGAGGTTAATAATGGCACTAATAATTATAACAATAGTTGTTATGTTTCTAGTTTTAATCTTTTGGTCTTTTACTAATTTAGGAAAAACAAATATTACAAAAAAAATCTTATGGATGAGTTTACTATTTGGAATAGTATTTTTAACAACAGATATAACATTTTTAATATCAAAAAATAGTATCACATATCCAAGTAAAGAAATAATGCACAGTGTACAAGAAGTATTAGTATTAATGTTCTCAGGTGTAAATGGATGTTTCTTTATACCAGCAATATGCAAATCAATAGATAATTTATATCAGAAAAAGATAGATGAAACACATTTTTTTAGAAGAGTAATACTATTTGGAGTAATACTAATAATTTTATTGGCACTAGAATGTGGATACATGAAAACAACACAAAAAGGCATATTAGAAATAATGTACAGCAACCAATAAAAACAAAAGAGCGGACATTAATAGTACTTATTAAAATATTTTTAAGGTCCGCATCTTTATTATTACAAAAAATGCTAACATATTATGTCTTAAGAAGGGGATGCAAATAAAAATGCAAGATAATTTTAATAAAGCTAAAGTTATAGTAATATGTGGACCGACAGCATCTGGAAAAACAGCACTTTCAATAGAAGTTGCCAAAAAAATTAATGGAGAAATCATATCATGTGATTCTATGCAAATCTATAAAGACATGAATATAGGAACAGCAAAACCAACTAAAGAAGAAATGGGAGAAATAAAACACTATCTTATAGATTATGTATTGCCAACAGAAAGATATAGTGTAGCAGAATATAAAAAAGACGCCAAAAAAGCTATAAAAGAAGTAATAGAAAAAGGCAAAACACCAATTATAGTTGGAGGAACAGGATTATATGTAGATAGCCTAATATACGAAATAGAATATCCAGAAATAAAATTTGACGAAGAATACCGTAAAAAATTAGAAAAAGAAGTAGAAGAAGAAGGACTAGAAAAATTATACGAAAAAGCAAAAAAAATAGACCCAATAGCAATACAAAAAATAAGCAAAACAGACAAAAAAAGAATACAAAGAGTATTAGAAATATATCATGCAACAGGAAAAACAAAAACCGAACAAGAAATTATATCAAGACAAAAAGAACCAGAATATGCCTACAAAGTATATGGATTATTATGGGACAGGCAAAAACTATATGATAGAATAAACTTAAGAGTTGATATAATGATTGAACAAGGCCTTATAGAAGAAGTAAAAACAATACTAAAAAAATATAGTGAATTTCCAACAGCAATGCAAGGATTAGGATATAAAGAAGTTGTCCAATACTTAAATAAAGAAATCACAAAAGAAGAAATGATAGAAAAAATAAAACAAGAAACAAGACGATATGCAAAAAGACAAATGACATGGTTTAGAAAAAATAAACAAACAATATGGCTTAATGCAGAAGACAAACAAAATAATATAAACATTATTTCGGAGGGAATAAGTTGAAAAAAAATGCTTACAAATTAATAGTTCTATTAATAATATGTGTAATCCTTTGTTACTTTATATATATCATATATTTATTAGTAAAACAACCAACAGATATATTTACAGTAGAAGAAGGAAAGTTATACTTAGAAGAATCAGATATACGGATATATAATAAGAGATGAAACAGTAGTAAAAGGAAATCAATACAAAAATGGTATGGAACAAATAAAAAGCGAAGGCGAAAAAGTAGCAAAAAATGAAAATATTTTTCGTTATTACAGTAAAAATGAGGAAAACCTAAAAAAACAAATCGCAGAACTAGATGTAAAGATACAAGAAACAATGAAAAAACAAACAGATCTATATCCAGCAGACGTAAAATTAGTAGAAAATCAAATAGATGAAGAAATTGAAAAACTAAACAAAACAACAGACATATCAAAGCTAACAGAATATGAAAAAAAAATTAATCAATTAATTACAAAAAAAGCAAAAATAGTAGGAGAAAAAAGCCCATCAGGCTCATATCTAAAACAATTAAATAATCAAAGAGTAAAACTAGAAAAAGAACTAAACGAAGGAACAGAAACAATAAAAGCACCCAAAAGTGGAATATTATCATATAAAGTAGATGGCCTAGAAGAAACCCTAACACCAGAAAACTTCTCATCACTAAACAAACAATATTTAGAAAATCTAAATTTAAAAACAGGAAAACTAATAGCAACAAGTGATGAATGTGGAAAAATAATAGATAATTTTCAAGTATATATAGCTACTATCTCTTCATCAAAACAAAGCAAAGAAGCAAAAGTAGGAGACAAAGTAAAAATAAGATTGTCAAATAATAATGAAATAGAAGCGGAAATAGTATATATATCACAAGAAAATGAAGAAGAAACACTATTAATATTAAAAATCAATAAAGAAATATCAGAACTATCCAATTATAGAAAAATTTCACTTGATTTAATATGGTGGAGCTATACAGGGCTAAAAGTACCAAATGAATCAATAGTAGAAGAAAATAACTTACAATATGTAGTAAGAAATCGAGCAGGATATCTTAGCAAAATACTTGTAAAAGTAAAAAAACAAAATGAAAGATACTCAATTATTTCAAACTATACATCAGAAGAGTTAAAAGAACTAGGATATAGTAGTACAGAAATATCAAATATGAAAACTATTAATATGTATGACGAAGTGCTAGTAAAACCAGATTTATCAAAAGTAAAATAAATTCAACAAAAAGAAAAGAATACACCATAAAATATTACAATAATATTACAATAATATTAAAATATTATTACATTCCTAAAAAGTATTGACAATATAGCAAAAAAAGTAGATACTAGTATCAAACAATACGAAGGAAAGTAATTTAGGAGGTTTTTTTATGTCAGCTTTAATGAATAAAGTGTGGAATTTTTTTGGAATGGATACACCAGAATCAGATATGGATTTAGATGGAGACGATATGTATAATCAACCATACACACAAAATTACGGTCAAGAAGAAGTAGAAGAAAATGATATAGAAGATAAAAGAAGCTTTGGAAGAAAAAATGGAACAAACAATAAGGTTGTATCAATGCCACAACAAGGGGGACAAGCAATAAAGATGGTTATTTCACAACCAACAACATTTGAACAATCAGATGAAATCTGTGCATTTCTAAAAGAAAGAAAATCTATCATTGTTAACTTGGAATATGTAAATAAAGATGTTGCAAGAAGAATAGTAGATTTTATTAGTGGAGGAGTGTATGCATTAGACGGATACATTCAAAAAGTATCAAACTCTATATTCTTAGTAGCACCATCAAATTATGAAATCACTAATGAAATGGCAAGAGAAGAAATGAGAAATAAACTTTCTGTTTCTTGGCTAAAAAACAATAACTTAAATTAGTTCAAAATTCTGGAGGTAAAATAATGATAACACCATTAGATATAGAAAACAAAAAATTTGCCAAACAAATGATGAATGGCTATAGTGTAGAAGAAGTAGACGATTTTTTAGATGAATTAACAGTAGATTATTCTAAAAACTATAAAGAATTAACAGAATTACGTTCAAAAATTGACGAATTAAACAACAGTTTAACACATTATAAATCTATAGAAACAACATTACAAAGTACACTTGTAATGGCACAAACAACAGCAGAAGAAGTAAAAAGTGTAGCTAAGCAAAAAGCAGATCAAATAGTAGAAGAAGCAAAATCAAGTGCACAAAAACAAGTAGATGAATTAAATAATCAAATACTTATGAAACAAAAAGAATTAGATGACGTAAAAAAACAATTTGATATATACAAAGCAAAAATGGAATCACTACTAATATCACAATTAGAATTAATAAAAGATATTAATAAAGAAGATAATCCAGTTTAACCAAAGAAAAAACAGCCAAAATTTTGTATTTTAGCTGTTTTTTTAATACTTTATAAATCAAATATTACAGAAGTGTTAAATGTATATTACAATTACGTTAATTATATTGACATTATAAAAAAAAAAGATAAAATAGTATCATAGGAAAATATTACAAAATGCTGGAAGGACTGAGTATAAAAATGCGAATAATAAGTGGAAAAGCAAGAGGAACAAAATTATATACTTTAGAAGGAACAGAAACAAGACCAACATTAGACAGAGTAAAAGAATCACTATTCAATATAATACAAACAGAAATAGCAGAATGCATTTTTTTAGACACATTTGCAGGTAGTGGAGCAATAGGATTAGAAGCAGCAAGCAGAGGAGCAAAAAAAGTATATATGTGTGAAAAATCAAAAGATGCAATACAAATAATACAAAAAAACATAGAAAAAACTCATTTAAAAGAACAAGTGATATTATATGAAGGAGACTATGAAAAAACACTAGAAAACAGAATAAAAGAAAAACCAGACATTGTATATATTGACCCACCATACAAAACAGATTATGCAATAAAAGCAATAAAAATATTACAACAAAAAGCATTACTAAAAAGCACAACAACAATAATAATAGAAACAGACAGAGAAGAAATTATAAAAGAACTAGAAAAATTAAAAAATATAATTATAACAGATATTAGAAAATATGGAAGAGCAAGCATTGTTTTTACAAAAATAACAAATAGCTAAAAAGATAAGAAATAAGAGATAAAATACAAATTTTAACTCAAACCGGCAATTATGAAAGGAATGATATTAGCCATGGAAATATTTACATTATTAGACGAATTGGAGGATATATTAGACAGAAGTAGAAATCTGCCATTTTCAGCCAAAACAGTAGTTAATAAAGAAGAAATTTTAGATTTATTAAAAGAAATACGTTTAAAACTTCCAGACGAATTAAAACAAGCAAAATGGGTAAAAGAAGAAAGACAACGTATATTAGTTGAGGCACAAAAAGAAGCAGATGACATTGTAAAAGAAGCCGAAAACAGGATAATAGCTATGATTGACGAACATGAAATAACCAAAAAAGCGTATGATCAAAAGGCAAAAATTATAGAAACAGCAAATGAAATGTCTAGAGAAATATCAAAAGGAACAAAAGAATATGCAGACAATTTACTTGGAGGAACAGAAAATGTTCTAACAGACACTCTAGCAAAATTAGAACAAAATATGAGTCAAGCCTTAAACTTAATGCAAATTTCTATGGAAGATACAATAAAAACAATCCAAAACAGTAGAAAGGAACTAAAATAAATAAAACCAAAGAATAAAAATATAAGGAACTAAATAGGGAATAGAAATAAATTTTCTTTTCCCATTTCTTTTGGAGGATGATAGAAATGGCAAAAAAACGTACATATAATAAAAAACAAACAGGAAAAAAAACAGCAGCAAAAAGAAATACTAAAAACCAAGCAACAAGGCTAGATTTAGCTATTGTTGTATTATTTGTATTAAGTATTCTTTCTGCTGTTTTAATCTATGGAAAATCAGGAGTAATAGGAATAAAACTAACAGAAATATTAGGGGGACTAATAGGAATAATAAGATATATATTACCAATAGGAATATTTGCAGTAGCAATAAAAATAGTATGTGAAGATAGAGAAGAACTATGGTATAAACTAGGACAATACACAATATTTTTAATAACAATAGCAACAGTAATGTCAACATTTCAAATTACAAGCGGAGAACTACTACCAAATAAAGAACTAACAGATGTAATAAAAGATGCATACTCAATAGGAACATCAGGAGTAGGAGGAGGAGCAATAGGAGCAGCTATAGCAGTACCATTATCAAATTTATTAGGAAATGTTGGAGCATTAATATTTAGTGTAGGGGCAGCAATCTTAATGGTAGTATTCATGTTTGGAATACATACATCAGATATATTACAACAAGGCATAGAAAAATCACAACAAAGAAAAGAAGAAAGAAGAGAAGCACGTCTACAAGAAATGCAAGAAAGACAAGAAAGAATGCAAAACAGACAAATGCAAGTAAACCAACAATATCAGCAACAAGTAAATGAAACACCACAAGAAAAAAGAAAAATAAAACCAGCAGCACACCCAGATGTATATCCAGACGAAATGGAAAATCAAATAAAAATAAACTTTGGAGGCAGAGTATTAGACGAAAATGAAAATCAACAACTAAAAAAATATGATCATAGCAAAGATGATATAACACCACTAACCAAAGAAACAAAAGCGATGAAAAAATCAAGAAAACAAGAAGTACAACCAGATGTAATAGAAAGTAATTTATTTAAACAAGAAGAAGAACAAAAACAAGACAAAACAAAAGAAGTACTACAACTAGAACACGCAATGATTGTAGAAGACGAACACTATGAATATCCACCAGTAGAATTATTATCAAAAGCAGACAAAAAAACACTAAAAGGTGGAGCAAAAGCATTAACAGAAACAGCAACAAAATTACAAAAAACTTTATACAGTTTTGGAGTATCAGCAAAAGTAGAAAATGTTTCTGTAGGACCAGCAATAACAAGATATGAATTAAAACCAGCAGAAGGAGTACGTGTAAGCAAAATAGCAAATCTTGCAGATGACATAGCACTAAACTTAGCAGCAGAAACAATACGTATAGAAGCACCAATACCAGGAAAACAAGCAGTAGGAATAGAAGTACCAAATAAAGAAAAAGAAGCAGTACATTTAAGAGAAGTATTAGAAAGTGAAGAATTTGGAGAAAGTTCATCAAAACTAACAGTAGCATTAGGAAAAGATGTAGCAGGAAACATACAACTAGCAGACATTGCAAAAATGCCTCACTTATTAATAGCAGGATCAACAGGTTCAGGAAAAAGTGTATGTATAAACACAATAATAACAAGCATAATTTACAAAAGCAAACCAAGTGAAGTAAAAATGGTAATGGTAGACCCAAAAGTTGTAGAATTATCTGTATATAATGGAATACCACATTTATTAATACCAGTTGTAACAGATCCAAAAAAAGCAGCAGGAGCATTAGCATGGGCAGTACAAGAAATGGACAACAGATATAATCTATTTGCACAAAAAGGAGTAAGAGACATAAAAGGATACAACAAAGCAATAGAAAAAGAAGAAGGATCAGGTAAATTACCACAAATAGTAATAATAGTAGACGAGTTAGCAGACTTAATGATGGTAGCAGCAAAAGATGTTGAAGAAGCAATATGTCGTTTAGCACAAAAAGCAAGAGCAGCAGGAATGCACTTAGTAATAGCAACACAAAGACCATCAGTAGATGTTATAACAGGGCTAATCAAAGCAAATGTACCATCACGTATAGCATTTGCAGTATCATCACAAGTAGACTCAAGGACAATAATAGACAGTGTAGGAGCAGAAAAACTACTAGGAAAAGGAGATATGTTATTCTTCCCAGCAGGAGCACCAAAACCAGTAAGAGTACAAGGAGCATTTGTATCAGATGAAGAAGTAGAAAAAATAGTAGACTTTGTAAAACAAAACGGAACAGCAAATTACAGTGAAGACATACTAGAAACAATAGAAAATGGAAACAAAACAGAAAAAGAAATAGCACAAACAGATGAAGATGATGAGACAGATCCATTCTTAATGGATGCAATACAAACAGTAGTAGAAACAGGACAAGCATCAACATCATTTATACAAAGAAGATTTAAAGTAGGATATGCAAGAGCAGGAAGAATAATTGACCAAATGGAAGAAAGAGGAGTAATTTCAGGATTCCAAGGAAGCAAACCAAGAGAAGTATTAATGAGCTTAGAAAAACTAAACGAATTAAAAATGGGAAAAAATGAACTTACAAATCAAGAACAAGAATAAAAATTAATAGATTCAAGAATAAGATAGATAAAAAACAATTCAAAGAAATTTACTAAAGCAAAAATCATGTACAAACAAAAATAAAGAAAGGGGATTATTGTGCAAATGAAAAAACAAAGTTTTATGGAAAAATTAGTAAAAAAAGACTATAACAATGAACTAGAAAAAAAATTAGAACAAAAAACTTTTGAAGAAAATGTACAAAGCAATCTCCTAAGTATACTATATAAAATAGAAACAGCATATAAAGATTACGAAACAGTAAAAAGAGATGTAGAAACAAAAGAAGAATATATAGAACAACTAATAAAAATTATAGAAGAAAAATGCAAAAAAATAAAACTAATAAGAATGGAATCAGAAGAAAGCAAAATACATAAAAATAACACATTTTATGTGGATAAAACAAAAGGTGAAATAGAATGTTATCCAATAGAAAGAAAACTTTTATATGCAATATGGAAAATAAGTAAAAAAGACACAATAATAGAAGACAAATATTATTTAGAAAACATAGTATTATCAGACTTGTTAAATGCAGGAAACAATATACAAAAAGTAGAACCAATACGAGACTTTAATGGATATTCATGGACAACATTAAACACAGAAATAGAAAGCACAGCACATAATTTAATATATCAAATTTTAAGAAATCTAGTAGGAAATAAACTTCTAGAAAAATGGGTATACGAAAAAGAAAACAAAACAGACTATTACAAAAAGTTTTTAGAAAAAATCAAAAAAGAATATGGCGAAAAAAATAGTGAAGAAATAATAGAAACAATAATAAAAACAGCAATAATGTTAGAAATAAAATTTGATAAAAACAAAATAGAAAACTTTAAAGAAGACAAAAAAGAAACAGAAAACGAACTAAAAACCATGCAAGACAAACACAGGTATGTAGAAGAAATAACCAAAAGAAAACTACAAATATTAGAAGAAATAAAAGAAATAGACAACAAAATAAACAACAAAGACTTATTAGAACAAGAATATATAATAAGAAATGAAATTTTACCATTAAACAAGAAAATATTTAGTATGAGAGTATTATCAAACATAATGATAGAAGAAAGAGAAAAAAAATACAAAAAAATAGAAGAACTAAATGAAATAATGAAGCCAACAAACTTTGTAAAACACTATCAAGAATTAGAAGAAAAAAACAGATACCTAAAATACTTAGAAGTAGAAAACAATCAACAAGAAATAGAAAACACATTAACACAAATACAAAAAATATTCTTAAAATGTTTCCAAATAAAAATAGAAAAAGCAAACACAAAACAAGAAATAATAGAACTAATATATGAATTAAGATATTACTTACTACTACCATTTAACGTACAAAACAACGTTATAGAAAAAATAGAAGAAACAGAAGAATTACAAAATACTTTACAAGAAACAATAAAAAAAATAATAGAAAAAGCAAAAAACACAAAAACTATAGTAGAAGTAACAAAAAACGATGACTACGAATATGAAATTTGGAAAAATATTTTACAATTAAGAGTTATAAAATTAGAAGATATATCATTAAAAATAACAAAAGACAAAGAAAAATACTTTATGCAAATATTTGACGAAGGAGCATTTGAAGAAAAAACACAAATATTTATAAGTACAACTATAAATGAAAAACAAATAAAAATTAACAAAAAAATAAAAATATTTGAATAACCTAAAATATACAATTAAAAATTAGTAAAAGACTAGATAAGACCAAAGTATAGAAAAAACAAATAGAAAACACAGCTAATAAAAACGACAAAACTATCTAAAAAATAGAAAGAAAGGATGAAAAAATTTATGAAAATTACTTTTTTAGGAGCTACAAAAACAGTAACAGGATCTAACTACTTAGTAGAAGCAGCAGGAAAAAAATTTTTAGTAGATTGTGGAATGTGGCAAGGAAAAGCAGAATTAGAAGAAGAAAATTTCCAAGAATTTGAATTTGACCCAAAAGAAATAGATTTTGTACTATTAACACATGCACATATAGACCACTCAGGAAGAATACCAAAACTATATAACGAAGGATTTAAAAACAAAATTTATGCACACAAAGCAACATGTGACTTATGTGCACTAATGCTTCCAGACAGTGGACACATACAAGAAATGGAATCAGAATGGAAAAACAGAAAAAGAATGCGTAAAGGAGAAAAACCAAGAGACCCATTATATACAGCAGAAGAAGCAGCAAAATGTCTACAAATATTTGAAGCAGTACAATATGACAACATAATAGACATAACAGACAAAATACACGTACGATTTAATGATGCAGGACACATGCTAGGCTCAAGCATTATAGAATTATGGGTAGACGAAGAAGGAAAAACAACAAAAACAGTATTTACTGGAGATATAGGAAATAATGACATACCACTACTAAGTTCACCAACAATGATAGAAGACACAGACTATCTAGTTATGGAATCAACTTATGGAAGCAGACTACATGTACGTAACAACGAAAAAGCAGAAATGTTTTTAGACATAGTAGCAGAAACACTAGACAATCAAGGAACAGTTGTAATACCATCATTTGCTGTTGGAAGAACACAAGAAATACTATATGAACTAAACAAATTAAAAGATATAAGAACAGATGAAGAATTTAGACATAAATATCATACATTAATGAAAGCACCAGTATATGTAGACAGTCCACTAGCAATATCAGCAACAGAAGTGTTTAAAGAAAACATGGAATTATTTGACGAAGAAACACAAAAAGAAATAATGAAAGGTGACAATCCATTAGAATTTCCAGGACTAAAATTTACAATGTCAACAGATGATTCAAAAGCATTAAACGAAAGTCAAGAACCATGTATAATAATATCAGCAAGTGGAATGTGCGAAGTAGGAAGAATAAAACATCATTTAAAACACAATTTATGGAATCCAAACAGCACAATACTATTTGTAGGATACCAAGCACCAGGAACACTAGGATATAGCATAGTACATGGAGCAAAAAAAGTAAAAATATTTGGAGAAGAAATAGCAGTAAACGCAAGAATTGAATATATAGAAGGATATTCAGGACACGCAGACCAAGAAGGACTAATGAACTTTATATATTCATTTATAGAAAAACCAAAACACATATTTTTAATACACGGAGAAGAAGAATCACAAGAAGTACTAGAACAAAAAATCATAACAGACACTAAATTACCAGTAACAATACCAGACTTTGGAGACACTTATGAAATAAACAAAGACAACATCAAACTAATAAAAACACTTGATAAGAAACTACCTATCAATATCAGAACAGAAGTTGTCAAGAGACTAGAAAAACTAAAAGAAGAATTAAAAGACATGGAAACATCTGTACAAGACGACGTAAATAATCATGAATTACACGACCAAGACATATTTAGAATAAATGAAAAAATGAAAGAATTAGAGCATCAAATTCTTAATGTCATAGAAGGGTAAAACACAAGAAAAGGAGAATGAAAATAAATGAATAAATATTTGAATGAAGCAATAATAGGCAACAAAAATATGCTAGCAACATTTACAGAAAAAGGAGAACTACAAAGACTATATTTTCCATGTAAAGACCACAAACAATATATAGACTTTTTTCATACAGGAGTAAAAATAAATACATCAGACTTAATATATTTGCATGATGACATAAACAATGTATACAAACAATATTATGACACAGACACAAATGTCCTAAACACAGAAGTAGTAAACACATACTTCAATTTACAGATGTTGCAAACAGATTTCATTTTAATCAAAGAAAATGTACTAGTAAAAAAATATTTATTTATAAACGAATCAACAATAGACCTAGACACAAAATTTTATATACATTCAGGACTACTAACAGACCAAAACAATATGGTAGGAACAAAAATAGTAGAAGGAGGAATGTTACAATATGCACATGACTTTTCAGTATCAACATTTGCAAAAGGATATGAAATAGAAAAACACCAAATCAACGGAAGTAAAAATACTATAAAAAGAGGAGAAATCCAAGACAAAGACTATATAGGAATGTCAGCAGACTGTAGTATAAGCTATAATTTAGGAGTAATAAAACCAGGCGAAAAGAAAGAAATATGTATATGTATACTAGTAGGAGAAAACACAAATATATCAGACTTAGAAGATGAAATAGAAAGAATAAAAAGAATAGACTTTGCAAAAGAATACGCAAGTGTAAAATCATACTGGATAAAATACGTAAAAACACATAACGGACTAAACTTAAAAGAACCACAAAACAGTTATGACGAAAAAATATATGAAATATACAAAAGAAGTATACTATTATTCCCATTACTAACAAATCAAGAAACAGGAGGAGTAATAGCATCACCAGAAATAGATGAAGAAAGAACACGATGCGGAAGATATGCATATTGCTGGCCTAGAGATGCAGTATTTATAACAAAAGCCATGGACATACTAAATATGGATAAAGAAACAGAAAAATTTTATAAAATATTCTGTAAAAAAACACAAAGTAAAAATGGAATGTGGGAACAACGTTTTTATACAGACTGCAAATTAGCACCAGCATGGGGATATCAAGTAGACGAAACAGCAAGTGTAGTATATGGAGTATATGAACACTATTTAACAACAAAAAATGAAAAATTTTTAAAAGACACACTACCAATGTGTGAAAAAGCAATATCATTTTTAAAACACTATGTAAAAGACTGGCTAAACTTAGACGAAGAAGAAGGATTAAACAAAGACAAAGTAAAAGAAGAAATGGAAGAACAACTAAAAAAACAAGGAAAAGAACGCAAAACACATATAAGTTATGACTTATGGGAAATGTGTGAAGGAATACACTTATATTCATTATCAACAATATATGCAGCATTCGAAACAATATTAAAAATTTATAAAGTACTTGGAAAAAATGTATCAGACTTTGAAAATAACAGACTAAAAGAAGAAAAAATACAAAAAAACGAAAAAGAAATCCAAAAATTAATGTCAGGAGTAAAAGAATACATAGACACAAACTTATATGATGACAATAAAAAATCTTATGTAAGAAATACAGAAGACAAAAAAATGGACATAAGCATAATAGGAGCAGTTACACCATTTAATGTATACAAACCAAAAGAAAAAAGAATATTAAACACTGTAGAAAGAATAAATTTATCACTAAGAACATATACAGGAGGATACAAAAGATTTGAAAATGACAATTATAGAAATGGCAATCCATGGCCAATAGCAAATTTATGGCTAACATTATACTATTTAGAATCAGGAGAAAAGAAAAAAGCAAAAGAAACATTTGACTTTGTAGTAAAAACTTGTGGAAAACACTATTTTCTAGGAGAACAAATTGACAACAACACATTAAAACCAGATTGGGTAATAGGATTAGGTTGGTCACATGCAATGTTTATTATAGTATTAGAAAAACTATGTAAATAAATATAAAAAACTACTTAATATATGCAAAAGAAAATTTATAAAAAATTAAATAAATAATAAAATAAAAACACTTGAAATTTAAGTGTCATTGGTATAAAATAAGGATGTCCAAAAAGCAAAACAATACAAAAATAAACAGTATTGTTTAAAACAAAAGGGCAATACTAAAAATAGAAAAACAAAAGTTTTATCTATAAAAGAGGAGGAATTTAAAATGTCAATAAAATTAGGAATTAACGGATTTGGAAGAATAGGAAACTTATCATTCCAAGCAGCATTAGCAAAAGAAGGAGTAGAAGTAGTAGCAATAAATGACCCATTTATAGCAGCAGACTATATGGCATATATGACTAAATATGACACAGTACATGGTAGATTTGAAGGAGAAGTATATGCAAAAGACGGAAATCTATTTGTAAATGGAAAAGAAATAAAAGTATACAATGAAATGGATCCACACAACATACCATGGGGAGAACTAGGAGTAGAATACGTACTAGAATGTTCAGGAGTATTCACAACACTAGAAAAAGCACAAGCACATATAGATGCAGGAGCAAAACAAGTAGTAATAAGTGCACCATCAAAAGATGCACCAATGTTTGTAATGGGAGTAAATAACGAAACTTATGACCCAAGCATGAACATAGTATCAAACGCATCATGCACAACAAATTGCTTAGCACCACTAGCAAAAGTAATAAATGACAATTTCGGAATAAAAGAAGGATTAATGACAACAGTTCACAGCACAACAGCAACACAAAAAACAGTAGACGGAGCATCAAAAAAAGACTGGAGAGGTGGAAGAGCAGCAGCAGCTAATATAATACCATCATCTACAGGAGCAGCAAAAGCAGTAGGAAAAGTAATACCAGAACTAAACGGAAAATTAACAGGAATGTCATTCAGAGTACCAACAGTAGACGTATCAGTAGTAGACTTAACATGTAACCTAGCAAAACCAACAACATATGAAGAAATATGTGCAGCAATGAAAAAAGCATCAGAAAATGAAATGAAAGGAATAATAGAATACACAGACGAACCAGTAGTATCATCAGACTTTATACATGACAACCACACATCAATATTTGACGCATCAGCAGGAATCATGTTAACAGACACATTTGTAAAACTAGTAGCATGGTATGACAACGAATGGGGATATTCAAACAAACTAGTAGACTTAGCATGCTATATAGCATCAAAAAAATAAGAACAAAAGAGGACATTAATAACAGTTGTACTATTTAGAACATTTTAAAAATAAAAAGAATACTTGAAAAGTATTCTTTTTTGTTATAAAATGGTATTGTCAAAAAGAAAAATGGGCAAAATAGAAGCAAGAAAGGAATGTGATAAAAAATGAACAAAAAAACAATAAGAGATATTGATTTAAAAGGAAAAAAGGTATTTGTAAGATGTGACTTCAATGTACCAATGAATGAAGAAAGAGAAATAACAGATAATACAAGAATAGTAGCAGCATTACCAACAATAAAATACTTACTAGAACAAAAATGCAAAATAATACTAGCATCACATTTAGGAAGACCAAAAGGAGAAGTAAAACCAGAATATTCACTAGCACCAGTAGCAAAAGAATTATCAAGATTATTAAACAAAGAAGTAATAATGGCAAAAGACGTAATAGGACCAGATGCAACAGAAAAAGCCAAAAACTTAAAAGAGGGAGAAATACTATTATTAGAAAATGTAAGATTCCATAGAGAAGAAACAGATAACGACCCAGAATTTTCTAAAAAATTAGCAGAGATGGCAGAAATATTTGTAAACGACGCATTCGGAACAGCACATAGAGCACACAGCTCAACAACAGGAATAGCAAGCTATTTACCAGCAGTATCAGGATTTTTAATAGAAAAAGAACTAAAATTTTTAGGAGATGCATTAAACAACCCAGAAAGACCATTTGTAGCAATATTAGGAGGAGCAAAAGTATCAGACAAAATAGGAGTAATAGACAGCCTATTAGAAAAAGTAGATACATTAATAATTGGAGGAGGAATGGCATATACATTCTTCAAAGCACAAGGATATGAAGTAGGAAAATCACTATGTGAATTAGACAAACTAGAACTAGCAAAAGAACTAATGGAAAAAGCCAAAACAAAAGGAGTAAAATTAATGCTTCCAGTAGACACAAAAGTAGGAAAAGAATTTAAAGAAGACACAGAAAGCAAAACAGTAAAATACACAGAAATACCAGCAGATTGGGAAGGATTTGACATAGGAAAAGAAACAATAAAAATGTTCACAGAAGAACTAAAAAAAGCAAAAACAGTAGTATGGAATGGACCATTAGGACTATTTGAATTTCCACAATTTGCAATAGGAACAAATGCAATAGCAAAAGTATTATCAGAAATAGATGCTACAACAATAATAGGAGGAGGAGACTCAGCAGCAGCAGTAGAAAAAGCAGGATTAGCAGACAAAATGACACACATTTCAACAGGAGGAGGAGCATCACTAGAATTTCTAGAAGGAAAAAAACTACCAGGAATAGAAGCATTATTAGATAAATAATAAATATAAAAGAACTTGTGCAATAAGCAATAAGGAAGGAATGGAAAAAACATGGAATTATTAGATGTATTAGATGAAAACGGAAATTTAACAAGAAGAGCAGAAGAAAGAAAAATAGTACATGAACAAGGCTTATGGCATATACATGTTGGTGTATGGATAATGAATCAAAAAGGAGAATTACTATTTCAAAAAAGATCACCAAACAAAATAATAAATCCAAACAAATGGACGCGAACAGGAGGACACGTTGACAGCGGAGAAACACCAATAAAAGGAATACAAAGAGAAACAGAAGAAGAAATAGGAGTAAAAATTCCGCTAGAAAAATTTGAAAATATAGGAATAGACAAAGTACAAATATATTTTGAAGACAAAAAAATATATAATAGACATTTTGTATACAACTATTTTGCAATGGTAGACTATAAACTAAAAGATTATAAAATCCAAACAGAAGAAGTAAGTGATTTAAAATATATGACAATAGAAGAAATTGAAGAAGCAAGAAAAAATAATGATGAAAACTACACATTTACAAAATTTGAAAAAGACAAATATGAAAGAATCATAACAATACTAAAACAAAAAAGAAAAGAAAAATTAGGACTTTAAAAAAGCATATATATTACAAAATCCTTAAGTCTTATAACTAAAAGCAAAAAATCTTTTCAAATTAAAATAAACTTTACGAAAGGAAGGATATAAATGAGGAAAAAAGTAATAGCAGGAAACTGGAAAATGAATAAACTTCCAAATGAAGCAATAGACTTTATAGACAGACTAACACCATTAGTAAAAGACACAAAAAATGAAGTAGTAGTATGTGTACCATATACAGACTTATTTTATGCACTATTAACAGCACAAGGAACAAACATAAAAATAGGAGCCCAAAATATGCACTTTGAAGAAAAAGGAGCATACACAGGAGAAGTATCAGCACAAATGTTAAAATCAATAGGAGTAGAATATATAATAATAGGACACTCAGAAAGAAGACAATATTTTAACGAAACAGATGAAACAGTAAACAAAAAAGTAAAAACAGCATTTAAACATGAACTAAAACCAATAGTATGTGTAGGAGAAACACTAGAACAAAGAGAAGCAGGGAAAGCAGAAGAAATTATAACAAACCAAACAGAAAAAGCATTAGAAGGGCTAACAGACGAACAAGTCCAAAATACAATAATAGCATATGAACCAATATGGGCAATAGGAACAGGAAAAACAGCAACAAGTGAAGACGCAAACAATGCAATAAAAGCTATTCGTGACAAAATTTGTCAAATCTATGGACAAAATGTAGGAAAAAGTATTATAATACAATATGGAGGAAGTGTAAAATCCGCCAATTGTAAAGAACTATTTACAACATCAGACATTGATGGAGGTTTAGTAGGAGGAGCAAGTTTAGATCCAGAAGAATTTGCAAAAATAATAAACTATGATAAATAGTTGTAATTCATATATATAAAAAGGATGGTGCAAAATGAAAGAAAAAGTAAATATGCTAATGATATTAGATGGTTTTGGAGACAATCCTAATCAAGATGGAAATGCCATAAAATTAGCAAAAACACCTAATATTGATAGACTAATGAAAAAATATCCAAACACAGATATTTATGCAAGTGGACCACACGTAGGATTACCAGAAGGACAAATGGGAAACTCAGAAGTAGGACACACAAATATAGGAGCAGGAAGAATTGTATATCAAGAATTAACAAGAATAACAAAATCAATTGAAGAAGGTGATTTTTTCAGCATACCAGAATTTATAGCAGCAATTGATAATTGTAAAAAACATAATTCAAAACTTCATATACTAGGACTAGTATCAGATGGAGGAGTACACAGTCATATACGCCATTTATATGGATTATTAGAAATGGCAAAAAGAAGAGACTTTGAAGATGTATATGTACACTGCTTTTTAGATGGAAGAGACACACCACCAGCATCAGGAGAAAGTTATATATTAAAATTGCAAGACAAAATGAAAGAAAAAGGAATAGGAAAAATAGCAACAATATCAGGAAGATTTTATGCAATGGATAGAGATAAAAGATGGCAAAGAATCGAAAAATGTTACAATGCAATGGTAAAAGGAGAAGGAAACAAAGCAAGTTCAGCAATAAAAGCAATAGAAGATTCATACCAAAAAGAAGTATTCGACGAATTTGTAGAACCAACAGTAATATGCAATGGAGAAAATCCAATTGCAAAAATAGAAGAAAACGACTCAGTAATATTTTTCAACTTCAGACCAGACAGAGCAAGAGAAATAACAAGAGCCATAGTAGACAAAGATTTTAAAGAATTTGAAACAAAACCAATGGACTTATACTATGTATGTTTCACAAACTATGATGAAACAATGCCAAATGTACAAATAGCATTCAAAAAAGAATTACTAAAAAATACATTTGGAGAAGTCGTAAGCAAAGCAGGATTTACACAATTAAGAATAGCAGAAACAGAAAAATATGCACATGTAACATTCTTCTTTAATGGAGGAGAAGAAAAACAATATGAAGGAGAAGACAGAATATTAGTACCATCACCAAAAGTAGAAACTTATGACCTAAAACCAGAAATGAGTGCATATGAAGTAACAGATAAAGTTGTAGAAGCATTAAATGCAGACAAATATGATGTAATAATATTAAACTTTGCAAATACAGATATGGTAGGACATACAGGAAGTTTACCAGCAGCAATAAAAGCTGTAGAAACAGTAGACGAATGTGTAGGAAAAATAGCAAAAATAATAGAAGAGAAAAAAGGAAACTTAATAATAACAGCAGACCATGGAAACGCAGACCAAATGATAGACTATAAAACAGGAGAACCACACACAGCACACACAACTAATCCTGTACCAATAATTTTAGTAACAGACAATAAAGAACTAAAATTAAAAAATGATGGAAAACTAGCAGACTTAGCACCAACAATGTTAGAGCTAATGGGAATAGAAAAACCAGCAGAAATGACAGGAGAAAGTCTACTAACAAAATAAAATCAAAAGAAAAATAAATAGAAAGAAAAACCATTTGAAAAAGGGGAAAATATGTTAAGACATACACAAAAAATAAAGGAGCTATATGAAGGAATCCAAAGACATATATATAGTATGATACCAGAAAAATGGGAAAGTCTTTACTTATATGCTTCTGTAATAGAAGGGCAAAAAGAAACTGGAGAATTATATTTTTATTATGTTCCAAAAGGAATACTAAAAAAGAAACCAGTAAATGTATATGAAATACCTTCCAAATTTAATATAGATGAAACAGAATATCTAAAACTAGTAGACGCATTATATTCAAAAATAAAAGAACTAAGAAAAGAATTCAAAAGACTAGAATTAGGGGAAACATGGAGCAATGTAACAATGATTATTCATAATGCCAGATTTATGGTAGAATACGATTATGAAAATCTAAAAGAAAATCCATTAACAAGTTATGAAAGACATGTAATTTGGAGATGCAAATATTTAGGAATAACATTTGAACAACTAAATAAAGAAGAAAAAGAAATTCTAAAAAAATATGCTGCAGGTCCAAAAATATTAGCAAGAGTAGAAAGATATGATGCAGGAATATATATAAAAGATATAAAGAATGTGGTAGCCTATAACAAAAAGGAAGAAACAGAAATTTTGCACAAAAAAGAAGACAAATATGAAAAAAACGAACTAACACAAGTAAACAATATAACTAAAAAAATAAAAGAACAAGAGGAAAAGTATGTTGAAACAGAAAAAAACAATAAAATAAGAAATCAAATTTTATCTTCAGTAGAAATTGAAGAAAACAAAGAAAAATAGTTATTTAACTTGGAATAAAATTCCAAAATATATGGAAAATACAAACAAGATATTGAAAGGAGCAAAAAAAGATGATTTATTCAAAAGAATTAGAAGAAATGTGTAAAGTAGCAAAAGGTGTAGATCACGGACCAGCACCAATCCCAGAAGAAGGAAAATGGGTACAAGCAAAAGAAATAAAAGATATATCAGGTTTAACACACGGTATAGGATGGTGCGCACCACAACAAGGAGCATGCAAACTAACATTAAATGTAAAAGATGGAATTATCCAAGAAGCATTAATAGAAACAATAGGATGCTCAGGAATGACACATTCAGCAGCCATGGCAGGAGAAATATTAACAGGAAAAACAATCTTAGAAGCATTAAACACAGACTTAGTATGTGATGCAATAAACACAGCAATGAGAGAATTATTTTTACAAATAGTATATGGAAGAACACAAACAGCATTCTCTGAAGGAGGTTTACCAGTAGGAGCAGGACTAGAAGATTTAGGAAAAGGACACACAAGTCAAGTAGGAACAATCTATTCAAGCACATTAAAAGGACCAAGATATTTACAATTAACAGAAGGATATATAGTAGAATTAGGATTAGACAAAGATGACCAAATAATAGGATACAAATATGTACATCTTGGAAAAATGATGGAAAACATCAAAAAAGGAATAGAACCAATGGAAGCAATAGAAAAAGCTTCTGGTACTTATGGAAGATTTGATGAAGCAGTCAAAAAAATTGATCCACGTAAACAATAAAAACCATAAAATTTATAAATAAAAAAACCATAATTTAGAGGAGGAATAAAGATGGCAGTAACATTTGAAAGTTATGAAAGAAGAATAGATCAAATAAAACCAGTAATGGAAAAATACGGTATAAAAGATTTTGAAGATGCACTAAAAATATGCACAGATAAAGGATTTAATCCTTATGAAATAGTAAAAGGAGTACAACCAATATGCTTTGAAAACGCAGCTTGGGCATATACATTAGGAGCAGCAATAGCAATAAAAAAAGGATGCACAAAAGCATCAGAAGCAGCAAAAGCAATAGGAGAAGGACTACAAGCATTCTGTATTCCAGGATCAGTAGCAGACGATAGAAAAGTAGGATTAGGACACGGAAACTTAGCATCAATGCTATTATCAGAAGACACAAAATGCTTTGCATTCTTAGCAGGACACGAAAGTTTTGCAGCTGCAGAAGGAGCAATAGGAATTGCAAAATCAGCAAATAAAGTTAGAAAACAACCATTAAGAGTAATATTAAATGGATTAGGAAAAGATGCAGCACAAGTAATATCAAGAATAAATGGATTTACATATGTAAAAACAGAATTTGACTTCTTCACAGGAAAAGTAAAAGTTGTAGAAGAAATACCATATTCAAAAGGAGAAAGAGCAGAAGTAAGATGCTATGGAGCAAATGATGTTAGAGAAGGTGTAGCAATAATGTGGCTAGAAGATGTAGATGTATCTATAACAGGAAACTCTACAAACCCTACAAGATTCCAGCATCCAGTAGCAGGAACATATAAAAAAGAAAGACTAGCAGAAGGCAAAAAATACTTCTCAGTAGCCAGTGGTGGAGGAACAGGAAGAACACTACATCCAGACAATATGGCAGCAGGACCAGCATCTTATGGAATGACAGACACAATGGGAAGAATGCACTCAGACGCTCAATTTGCAGGATCATCTTCAGTACCAGCCCATGTTGAAATGATGGGACTAATAGGTATGGGAAACAACCCTATGGTTGGAGCATCAGTAGCAGTAGCAGTTGCAGTAGAAGAAGCAATGAAATAATCGATAACACTGAATTACATTAATTTTATATAATGTTAAAAAAAAACGTGGACAAATACCAAAATGCGATTTGGGTATTTGTCTACGTTTTTTTCAACGTCAATATTTTTTTATATTATAAAAAAGTTCTTCGAACTTCCCATAATATAAAATATAATGAGACTGAGATATTTGCTTTGCAAAATTTGCGCCGAAAAAAGACGCGGACTTTAAAACGTTATAAATAGTATAAATGTTATTAAGGTCAGTAGCCATTAAAAGAGCGAACAAAAATTTTATATTTTTTTAAAAAAGTATTGACAAAATATAAAAAAAGATATAATATAAGTACAACAAAAACGAACAACAATTCGCAAAACAAAAATTCACAAAGGAGTGGTAAAAATGATAAAAGTAAAAACAGAAATAAAATTAAAAAAGGCAGAAATCACAGCAATAGAAAGACATCCAGTTCCAGTGTTAGGAAAAGACTATAGAGTCAAAATAATATATAAAAGTATAAAAATAGCAGAGCTAGATGTAGAAGATACAACTATCAAAATATCACTTCCAAATAAATACAAAAAAGGTGATAACAAAAAAATTCTAGACTTAGCAATAGAAAAAATGTACGAAGAAATAGCAAAAGTAGAAATAGAAAATGCAATGGAAAAATTTAGAATAATGCTAGGATTTGCACCAGAAGACTACAAAATAAGTAAAATAATAAAAGGTTTTGGTAAATGCGAAAACAATAAAATTACTATAAATCCATATATTATAAAATACAACAGAAAATTTATAGAATACGTAGTATTACATGAATACTGTCACTTAAAATATAAAAGTCATTGTAGAAGTTTTTATGAATTATTAGCAAAATATGAACCAAACTATGAATTTTACGAACAATTAATAAGTAATGCAACAGAAACTATTAAATAAATTACAAGAAATAAACAACAAATGAAAAAATACTTTATTAAATAAGTACAATAAAAAAATAAACGACATAATATAAGCAATTAAATAATTACTAACAAAAAAACAACTAAATCCACTATAAATTATAAAAATATTAAAGCCCCTACTGTAAGTCATTAAACCAATAGTAGGGGAAGAGAACCAATTTAGATAACTCTATTCATAGCATTTTTTCCACCAAAGATACATGGTGAATCACATTTCCAGCCAGGAAATGTACAACGAGCCCCTTTTGAATAAGGCAATAAATAATCATAAAGCTCAGGTTTATTTTTTGTAGCTTCAAGATATTTTAACAAAGTATTATGAGTTTGCTCCATAATTTCTAACTGTGCAGAACCACACAATCTTTCAGTACACTTTAAAACAAAATTTTCAATTGTACCCCTTTCATTTACCTGTACAAGCATTCCCTGAGGAAAATAATTTGCTAAAGAAGAAATATCATCGAGCCATACTTTTTCCAATTCTGTATTCCTAATAATAGGAGGAATATAAAATTGAGGAACATCAAGCAATGAAAATTCATAAGATAAAGTTCTGTGTCTTTGAGCCTGAGCCAACTGAGCAAAGCTAGCTAAATAAGTAGTACAATAATTTTCGCCAAATTCTTCATATCTAGACTTTCTTTGAGCAAACAAAGAAAAACTACGATTTTTCAACTTAGAATCTAAGCCATCAACAGCTAAATCAGGTAAAGCATTTAAAAAGTCACTAAAAACATCTTTTAACTTCAAAGAAAAAGTATCAGAATAGTTATTAGCAATAAAGTCTTTAGCCCAATTAATAATGTAATTTAATTGACCAAAAGTTACAGTATATTCCATTACAGTAGCAGGCGTAAAAACACTAATAAGATATCTAGCATTTTCCTGAGCAAGCTTTTTAACACGTTTTTCATCAAAATTTGGATACGCCAAAGAAATTTGTTCTTCAAATAACAATATCCATTTTTCATATAAAGCTTTTTCAGAAGGTGAAGGGGTCATACGAGTATATCTTGCAGATTTTTCAGAAGTATTATACATCTTCTCATTATTTAAAACCATAGCAAGAATCTTTGGAATACCATCAAAACATAAATTATATGTAGGATGATTAAAAACACTGTGATGACCAGATTTAATGTTATTAGAAGCTCTTCGAGCAGTCTTTTCAGAAGGTTCTAAAAACAAAGTTTCAACAGTATCAGGTAAATAGCAAATTCCAGCAGATTTACCAGAAAAGTCCACAGCCTCTTCTTTAGACATAGAATATCCCACTTTTGTTGACGCAATTACTTCAATTTTCATTATAAAGTTCTCCTTTCTCATTGTATAATTTTTTTATGTAGTTACATAAAGGCTTAATAAATCAAAGCACTACAGAAATTATAGCATATAAGAAAATATAAAGCAATCAGAAAAATAATAAAAAAGATAGTTGAATTCACAGCACATAAATAAAAACACTTCAACATTTAAAATAGAGAGAATATATATAGTTAGAGCAAGAAAAAAATTTAATTTAAACATAGTATTGCTTTTAAAAAAATTACATTGTATAATAATAATATAATGCGGGTATAGTTTAGTGGTAGAATGTTATGCTTCCGACCTAATGGCGTGGGTTCGATTCCCACTACCCGCTCCATTTGAAAACAACTTACGAACCAATATGGTATCGTAAGTTTTTATTTTGTCTTTCAATCGAACTCACGTAGTTGCTTGGAAGATATATAAATACAATGTTCTCTTTCCAGAAAGGAGGACATTTTTTATGCTTGAATTCAAAGTAATACAAGAATTAAAACCAAATACTCAAATTCTAGAAATCATCAAAAGCTACAATTACATAACAAAAAATGGTAAAGTTAAACACTTGACTAATACAAATCTACAATTTGTTGAGCCTACCGAGTACATAATTACATATCCTACTACTCTTACAATACTAGAATATAAAGTAAATGAGATTAGTAATAAACCGTTTTACATTAAAGAGCATAATGAGAAATACAATCTCAAAGAAATTAAACAAATTCTCATAAAATTATCGAATTAGTGTCTGCAATCTTAAGATTTAGTGAGGAAACATATGAAGAAATAATTAAAAATTGATAATTATGACTTCGTAAAATACCTTTTAACTTAGGAAATAATTGAGAGATATTTACTATTTAAGGTTGCAAAAATTAAAACTATTTAGGAAACAATTGAAAGAAATTTTCAAAAATGGTTTGTTATTTTCCGTTTTAGTTAGGAAACAAGTGAGGAGATGATTTGAATTGAGTAATAGATGTGCAATATATGTAAGAGTAAGTACAGATGACCAAAGAGATAATGGTTACTCTATTGATTCACAATTAAGAATGATTAAAGAGTATTGTGAGAAAAACGATTATTTAATAGTTGATGTTTATAATGACGCAGGACATTCTGGAAAAGATTTAATGAGACCTGAAATGCAAAGACTATTAAAAGATATTAAATCTAAAAAGATAGATAAGTTAGTTGCTATCAAAGTAGATAGATTAACTAGAAATAATTATGATGGATTTTGGCTACTAAATTATTGTGATGAGCACGATGTAAAAATCGAATTAATACTTGAACCTTATGATGTATCTACTGCTAATGGTGAAATGATATTTGGAATGAATTTAGTATTTGGACAACGAGAAAGAAAAGAAATTGGAGCAAGAACTAAACGAGCTATGGAAGAAATGGCTTTATCTAAAATACACCCTAGTAAAGCACCATATGGCTATATTAGAAACAAAGAAACAGGACATTTAGAAATAGAACCTATTGAAGCACAAGTAGTAAAAGAAATATTTGAATTATGTAAAAAAGGACACTCTACAAGAAACATAGCAAGTATTATGAAAGATAATAATTCATATTTAAAACAAGGAAAATGGCGAAGTGACCGAGTCTATAAAATATTAACTAATTCAATCTATATTGGAACATTTGAATATGGTAAATATAAAAGAAAACCACAAGATGTTTTAAGAGTAAATAACTATTGTGAACCTATTATTGATGAGCAAACTTGGAATGTTACAAGAACAAATTTAGAGAAAAATAAACACTCTAATTATGGAGAACATATTCATTTATTTACTTCAATAGTTAAGTGTCCTGATTGTGGTGGAATACTTTCTTCTACTAATTCTTTTAAGAATAGTGGAACTGAAAAAGAAAAAGTGTATTATCATTTAACTTGTAAAAATAATAATTGTAAGTCAAAAGGACTTCATTATAGTTCAGATAAAATAGAACAAAAACTAGGACGTATTTTAAACGAATTAACTAGATATATGTATGATACAGATAATGAAATTATAGTATGCAATTCTACTAAAACAAAAGAGATTAAAGATATAGATAATGCTATTGAAAAACTAAAACAGCAAGAGAAAAAGTTAGTAGATTTATATTTAAGTTCTACTCTAAATGTTGAAGTAATTAACCATAAAAATGAAGTAATAAAAAAAGAAATAGATAAACTAAATCAAAAGAAAAACAAGCTAGATCCAGATGATGACTTTAAAGATTATACAGTAGAATTACTTAAAAAATTAGATTGTGATTATCAAGATGATAATAATATTTTATTTCAAAATAAACTTGGATTTTCATTTTTATGGCATAGCTTAAATAGAAAAACTAAGAAAGAATTAATACAAAGGTTAATAGCAAATTTAGAAATAACAAGAGATAAAAATTACAATATTAAAATTAAAAATATAAAATTTACTGATGAATTTATATCAAAAAGTAATAAAGAATATTTAAATTATCTTAATGAAATTTTAAATAATAATGAAATTGGGATTAAATATAAAGAACAAATTAATAAACAAGAATTAGAAAAAATAGAACAAGATTACTTTATATTTTCTACAAAAAAATATGAAGATAATAAATATTCTGAAGCAGATTTACTTCTATATATGGAACTAATAAAACAACATTTTTATCAAGATGGGATTATAAACTGCCCATATATTGAAGATAACAACATAGTAGATAACCTACTATTAATACCAAAAACAATTATAAATATTTAATAAAAATAAGAAAGGAATGATTTAATTATGGAAATAACTTATACAAAACATGGAGATTATTTATTACCAGATTTAACTTTAAAAGAAACTAAAAAAGGAAATATAAACAAATATGGAAAAATGAGATTAGCTTATTTAAAAGATTATAAAAAAGCTCTTTATACTTCACTTTTAATGAAAGATGAACTTACTAATCATCTTATTTCAGTTAGTAAAAATGCAGAAGATTTATTAAATACTTTAATGGAAAATTATAAAAATACTGATGAAAGACTATCTGAAAAAAATAAGAAAATTAATCATATTGAATGGGCAAAACTTATGAACAATTATAAAAATACAGCAGAAGAAATTATATTAAAAGAATATATTTTTATATAAATAATCTAAAAAAGAGGAAAAAATTATCAAAGTAATTTAATCCTCTTTTTATATTTTAACTATTATGGGAGTAAAAGTAATGTCTAGCCAGCACTGAATTTATACTCCCGTATAAATTCGCATATGAGAATTCCCATACCCTTTAATTTTTAATATTAATGGTTAGTATTTTTTAAATCAGTATACGATGGAAAATCTCCTATACTTTTTGCATTTTTAATTCCATTGTTTATAGCATCAGCCAAAACATCAGAGGCAGTAATTCCAATATAATTAACTAAATCAAACGAACTTAAATTTAATTTTATTCTATTTTTACAATGTGGAGATATTGAAAAGATTACATCACCATCCCAATTAGTATGAACTGGGTATACTGCTCTCGCCATTCCATCTTGTGCAAGTTCTGAAACTTTTATAAGTTCTTCTCTACTCATTTCTACATTAGTTACTATTACAGCTAGTGTAGTATTTGTTCCTCTCTCGATATGATTGTTACCAAAATTTTTATTATAATAATTATTAAAATTATATTTCCCTGATTCAGAATAAAAATCTTTAGTAACAGGATTAATTACATCACCAACTGAATTTATTACAACAAATGCTCCAATATATACGTTATTAGATATTTCTTTTATTGAAATACCAAAACCACCTTTTAATCTATTTTTATATATCCATTTGCCAGTAGTGGCTCCTGTTCCAACTCCTACATTTCCTTGCTCTAAATTAGTATAACTAGAATTTTTTGCCATTTCAAACCCATCTTTTAAATGAGGCCTCTCATCTTTCCCAATTTTCCTATCATATATTACAGCACCCACAACACTAGGTGAATTTAAATAATCCATAACGCCAATAGAACATTCTAATCCCGCAGTACTTCCACCAGTTAATACAATAGCTTCTACTGTTTTATCAGCACCTTTTATTTCATATGCAGGAATATTTATAGACCCTGTATCAGAACCTCTAACATCTATTCCTATGTCAGCTCCATTATCTGGAATGATAACAGTTGCACCTGTTAAACCATCGAGATTTGTATAATGTCCAATTTTGATTCCTAATTTTTCTAATTCTGTCATAACGGTTTACTCCTTTCATAATTTTTCACTAAACAATATAATCTTTTTAATTTATCTATATTATACTATAATCATTAAAAATTTCATATACTCCCATTGAATTTTTATATTAATTAATATATAATATTTTTAGAAAGAGAGCGTTGTAGTTCGTAAGCTGTAGCTTAACCGCTCCATTAAGTAAAATCGTCGCACAAGACGAAAGTATTGATAAATCATTGACAGAACAAAAGAAAAACTATTACAACTTTGTAAATTCAAAAAATATGAAATATTTAGATTGTATATTCCGAAACAATTTTACACTATTCTTTAGTAAATTTCGTTGACTTTTCCAAACAATCTGTATATAATAAATATAGGAAATGACAAATCCACAAACGTGGTTTTGCCGATTAGAGTAAAAATTCACATCTAAATCGTCAAATTACAGATGTGAATTTTCTTTTTATTTATGTAGTTGCTTATCAACCCAGCTCTTATACAGAACTGCAGCCAAGGCAACATTTAATGTTAAAGATAACATATAGTTTATTATAAAAAATAGTATTACTTTAACCATAAACATCACCACCTCTCCCACGAAGATTCGTAAAAATTGGTGGCAAAACCACATCTGCTTATCATCATTTCCTATGTCAGTTAGTATAGCATAGATTTTACAATAAGACAATAGAAAACAAACAAATATTTGTAAAAAAGTTTTTATAGTAAATGTCTTGAATTTTTTCCAATAATCTGTTACTCTCTATATAACTTGATTGATTACTATATCAATCTTTATGAGAGAAAAGTTGTAAACAATTATGACACCCGTTCCATAAAAGATATAAAAGTTTTTCCTCTTCAAGAATAAGTTTAAAATTAATATATAAAAAGTTCGTAAACGGCAAAAAAACACAATGCAACCAAAAGTAGCATAAATGTAAATAAAACTTTATAGAAAAAATACCAAGAATTGTTTAAAATAAAAACATAAAATTAAACGAGGAGGAATAAAAAATGAAATTTAATGAAAACTTAAAATATCTAAGGAAAGAAGCAAAATTAACTCAAGAACAACTAGCTGAAAAATTAAATGTATCAAGACAAGCAGTTACAAAATGGGAAAGTGGGCAATCACTTCCAGATATTCAAAATTTAAAGGAAATGGCAGATATGTTTGGAGTTACAATGGATGCATTAGTAGGAGATATAGGAACTAAAAAAGAAAGTGTCATGAATAAAAAAATAAATGATATAGGATATTTTATTTTTGGAATAGTTATATTATTTCTATTTGTTATAAATAGTATATCAGAAACAGTTGGATCTATAACTGGAGACGAAAATAAAAAAATTATATCATATATAATACTTGGGATTATTGGATTTTTGCTAATGATTTTTTTATTAAAGGCATATTTACTAAATACAAATCAAATTATTATTAATATGAAAGATAATGCCGAGGCTCAAAAGGATAGAAAAAAGTACATTTTTAATAAATATAAATCATATTCAATTGGAAATATAGTATTTTCTGTAATATTCAATTTACAAAGTTATGATGCAGGTTTTAGAGAATTTGGTATAAATTTTTTAGAAACATTTGCTATATATTCTATATTAACATTTTTCCTAGCAGTGATAAATTATAGAGATTTAGAGAAGAAAGTAAAAGAGTTAAATAAAGATTAAAAATTATAATTATAAAGATATAAGGAGTCTCTTGTACTAGAGACTCCTTAACACATTATTAGCAATACAAATAATCATGTAATGTATTATAAACTGGATCACGTTTTACCATACAATCAGTTTGTAAAAATTTTTCCAGCTCCTGAAAAGATACAAATTTTGCATTTTGAACTTCTGATTCCTGAAGAATAAGATCTTCTAAATGTAAACCATTTTTTCTAAGAATAAAAAAATCATAAAACTGATTCTCAATATAGTCATCTGTAAATTTTTGAGAAACCCTATAAGAAAAAATGTATCTAAAATCTGTAATACTAATACTAGGTTTTATACTAACAGAAATTTCTTCATATATTTCTCTTACAGCAGCTGATATAGCATCTTGACCAGCAGAAACATGACCAGCAACAGAAATATCCCAAAGACCAGGATTCTTATCTTTATTCATGCTCCTTTGCTGTAATAAAATTTCATTCTTTTCATTTATTACAGCAACTACAATCGCTCGATGCCATAACCCACGTTTATGAATTTCCCTACGACTTAAAATTTCACCAGTTTTTACACCATTTTCATCAAGAACATCAATATATTCCATATGCACTTATACCTTTCTTATAATAATATAAAAAGTTACAATAAAATAATACAACAATTAACATAAAATGTCAAATGGAATAATAAAAGTAATTGCAAAAAAGCAGGTTTTATGATAAAATTAAAAAGTCAATTAATTTGATACAGAGTGGAAATCCACTAGATTATTGATGTTATTACATTTATCTAGTTGGAGTTCTGTATCCTCCGACAAGCATAATAAATATTAAGGAGGAAAAGCAATGCTTGAAAAGATTCTAACAGAAATGGCAAAAATAGCATATCCTAATCGGGATATAAGTGCTGAAAGGATTGGCAGAAAATTTTTTCTTCGTGCACATGACACAACGGGTTGCAACAATTATTTGCTCGAAGGAACATATTCATACGATGAAGTTATGAAATTAAATGCTTTAACAACTTATAGTGCAGGTTTTGGATTTTGTTCAGAACTTGGACCAATAGCTTTTATTGGAATTCCAAATCCTGATTGTGCACAAAGAAGCGGATATTTCAGATACAAAGTACGTGTATACGGAACACCATTCGATGAAAGTGAGTACTATTTCAAAGCCTTTTCTAAAGAAGAGGCAAAAAATATCAAAAACTATACGGTGTATGGTTTAGATGGACTCAGAAAAGTTGCAGCAGTAGCTCCTATAAGTCAGATGGACCGTTTTTTTGACTCAAGATATAAAGCGAAAGAAGCTCAAAATACAAGAGTATTTGACATGGACTGCAAGTTGAAAGGTATTTATACTTACAATGAGGCAAAACTACTGTCTACAGGTACACTTAAAGAAAAAGACGGATATTCAGGAGAAGATCATCCTATTGTTTTTGCAATTATAGGAAATGATAAACATGTTGGAATTATTAACATGTGGGATTACGATAAGGATTTAGCATGTGGATTTAGAGACGTTTGGGAATACGGAGCAGAAGAACCTGAAACACAGACAATAAGATTCCTTAACAAAGAAGAAACATCTAAAATCAAAGACTTCACATTATACGTCTATAACTATGCTAGTTCAGGAATAGGCAGAGACAAATATCAAATTGAAAAATATGATAGAACACTTGATAAGAGATTCAATTTTCATTTACCTGATGGAAGAGATTATCGTCTAATTGAGCATACAGAATTATTCAAGTAAGAACAAAAGTGGGTTGCAATATGTAATGCAATCCACTTTTTAAAATTAACATATAGTAAAATGTTGAAATAAAAATAGTTTTATAGTAAAATAACAAAAAATATAAATGAAGATAGCTAAAATGAATAAACAAAGTAATAAAAGATTTAAACAATTAATTGAATATAAAAAAGAAAATCTTTATGAAGAAATTAGTTATACAAAATTAGCACAAATACTAGGCGTAAACGAATACACAATGCAAAGAATATTCTTGATTGTAACTAATTACACACTAGGAGAATATATAAGAAAAAGAAGACTAAGTATGTCAGCTATAGATTTAATAGAAGGTAAAGAAAAAATAATAGACATAGCAATAAAATATAATTATGAATCTTCACAAGCATATTCAAGAGCATTAAAAAAAATGATGGGATTTGAACCAAGCAATATAAAAAATAACCAAGGAAATATAAAATTTTTTGCACAATATGAATTAACAAACGAAGAATTAACAGAAGAATTTAATTATCAATTTAATAATAAATTATTTAAAGTCTTTTTCTGCCTTGGGGGATAACTATAAATTGGATTACCAATAATAAATCCACAAATCTGCTCAAAATTTTTTATTCCAAGATATTGATTAATTTCATCTTCTATATATAAAGTATCACATAAAATACAGCTACCTAATCCTAAATTTATAGCTTGTAAAGAAATAACCATTTTATCAGCAGTACGAATTTGCTTAGCAGTACCCTTTACACTAGTTCTTTCATTAGGATTTAAAGTAACCCAATTAAAAAGCATATTCATAATATCATTTTTTTGTAAAGTATTTAAAATGTAAAATTTCCAAGGCTGCCTATTTCTTGCAGAAGGAGCAAGAATATTACTTAATAAAATTTTTGTTAATTGATTTTCAGAAACAACATCATTTGTAAACAATCTTGCAGAACGTCTATTATCAATTACTTCATCAAAGTACATAAAATCACCTCACTTTTCAGATATATTTTAAAATAACAAAAATATATTTAAGTGATTTATATGATATTAAAAAAGTTAAAAATTTTAACACTTCAAACAAAAAGAACGATTATTCAAATAATTAAGCAAACCACTATCAGACGAAAAAACAAACTTCAATTTATAGCTACAAAGAGCCTGTGTCTTTCTATGAAACAACTTATTAACAGAATTTTTACCATATTTACCATCACCAATAATAGGCAATCCAATATAAGCAAGATGAGCCCTAATCTGATGAGTCTTACCAGTTTCAATCTGAACATCAAGCAAACAAGTATTATTATCATAAATTTTAACAACAGAATAACTAGTAATAATTTTTTGATAACCCTTTTTAGGAACATCAGAAATATACACCAAAGACTTTTTAGTATCCTTAAACAAAAAAGCAGTCATTTTTTTAGACTTCTCATAAGGAACCGAATACACCCAAGCATAATAATGTTTTTCAATCTCATGACTTTTAAACTTAGAAAGCAAAATATCATAAGAAATCTGATTTTTAGCAAACAAAACCAAGCCAGTAGTATTTCTATCAATTCTATGACAAGGCATAGGTTTAAAAGACGAAGAAGAATACTTTTCATGTATTATAGAAGTCAAAGAATTAGAACCAGTAACTTCTAAATTATCAGGTTTATTAACAATCAAAATATTTTCATCTTCATAAACAATATCTAGTAGAAAACTACTAGGCTTAGAATTATTAGGAACATAAACTAAAACATTATCACCAGATTGAACAACACAATCTTTAGACAACCTTTTACCATTTAACTTAACATCTTTCTTACGCAAAATCATACAAAAGTTATTAAAAGTAAGAGAAGGAATACTATCCAAAACAAATTTACTCAATTTCTTACCATCATATTTATTACTAACAACTAAACTCTCCATATAAAAAATTCAATCCTTTCAAAATTAGGATAAAATAATATGCAAAATACTCTTTAAATGTAATCATAAGTATAACATATTTCTATTTACAAGGTCAACAAAAAGATTGACAAATCCAATGTTTTTAGAGTATAATTGAAAAAGAATTTTAAAAGAAAGCAAAAAAGAAAGGGAGAATTTTTAATGAAAGCAATAGATATAAGAAAAAAATACTTAAACTTTTTCAAAGAACATGGACACACAATAATACCATCAGCACCATTAATACCAGAAAATGATCCATCAGTATTATTCACAACAGCAGGAATGCAACCATTAGTACCATATCTACTAGGAGAAAAACATCCAGCAGGAACAAGACTAACAGACTACCAAAAATGTGTAAGAACAAATGACATAGACGAAGTAGGAGACAACAGACACTTAACATATTTTGAAATGTTAGGAAACTGGTCATTAGGAGACTATTTTAAAGAAGAATCAATTCAAATGAGCTATGAATTCCTAACAAAAGAACTAGGAATACCAGCAGAAAAACTATCAGTAACATGCTTTGCAGGAGACGAAGACTGCCCAAGAGATGAAATATCAGCAGCATGTTGGAAAAAAGCAGGAATAGCAAAAGACCACATATATTATTATGGAAAAGACGACAACTGGTGGATAGCAGGAGAAGAAGGACCATGTGGACCAGACACAGAAATGTTTTACGACACAGGAAAACCAGCATGCTCAGCAGAATGCCAACCATCATGTGATTGCGGAAAATACGTAGAAATATGGAACAATGTTTTTATGGAATACTTTAAAGATGCACAAGGAAAATATTCAAAACTAGAACAAAAAAATGTTGACACAGGACTAGGACTAGAAAGAATGACAATGTTACTACAAGGAAAAGAAACACCATTTGATACAGAAATATTTGAACCAATAATGAAAAAACTAGAAGAAATAGAAAATAAAGACATCATAGAAAGCAGAAGAATAGTAGCAGAACATTTACGTTCAAGCATGATGATTATATGTGACGGAGGAAGACCAAGCAATATAGACAGAGGATATGTATTAAGAAGACTAATAAGAAGAATGATCCGCCATATGAATAAACTAGAAATCAACTTAGACGAATTATCAACATTAATAGACATAAATGTGGAAAATTTAAAAGAAATGTATCCAGATTTAGAAAAAAATAAAGAAACAATAAAAAGTGTAATACTAGAAGAAAAAGACAAATTTGTAAAAACACTATCACATGGAGAAAAAGAATTTACTAAAGCAATGAACTATGCAAAACAAAACGGAAAAAATAAAATAGATGGAAAAATTGTTTTCCGTTTATACGACACTTATGGATTTCCACCAGAAATGACACAAGAGCTAGCAAAAGAAAACAACATAGAAATAGACTTAGAAGAATTTAACAAACTATTCAAAGAACATCAAGAAAAATCAAGACTAGGATCAGAACAAAAATTCAAAGGTGGACTAGCAGACCAAAACGAAAAAACAATAGCATACCACACTGCAACACACTTGCTACACCAAGCACTAAGAACAGTATTAGGAGAACATGTAAAACAAAGTGGATCAAACATAACAGAAGAAAGACTACGTTTTGACTTTACACATCCACAAAAAATGACAAAAGAAGAAATACAAAAAGTAGAAGACTTAGTAAATGAACAAATAAAAAAAGACCTAAAAGTAACTTGTGAAGAAATGAACTATGAAGACGCAAAAAAATCCGGAGCAATAGGACTATTTACAGACAAATATGGCGAAAAAGTAAAAGTATATACAATAGGAGACTTTAGCAAAGAAATATGTGGAGGACCACATGTAACACATACAGGAGATATGGGAAGATTTAAAATCAAAAAAGAAGAATCAAGTTCTTCAGGAATACGTAGAATAAAAGCAGTTTTAATAAAAGAATAAAAACATATTTACTATATAGAGTAACATTAAAAAAATTCACATTTTTTAAGTAATAATATATTACACATATAAAATTTTGAAAGGAATAAGATAAAAATGGAAGATTGTATTTTTTGTAAAATAATAAAAGGAGAAATACCATCAAGTAAAGTATATGAAGATGAAGATATCATAGCTTTCAAAGACATACAACCAGAAGCACCAATACACATTTTATTAGTACCAAAAAAACATATAAAATCACTAAATGAAATAGAAGAAAAAGACGAACAATTAATTTCAAAAATATTTTACACAATAAAAAACATAGCAAAAAAGCAAGGATTTGCAGAAGAAGGATATAGAGTAATAAACAACTGTGGAGAAAATGGAGGACAAACAGTACCACATTTACATTTTCACATATTAGCAGGAAAAAAACTTGGAGAAAAAATGATATAATTAATTGAAACTTATTTATAGATATGCTATAATAAAAATAGAGTTTTATGCACATAAGAAGAAAAGTTGAAAATAAATTTTTAACTAGACATTAGTCTTAAGGAAGGAAAGTGATAATATGTTTGAAAGTAAATATGGGAAAACATTAACAGTAATTTTAGTTATTGTAGTAGTAGCAATTATAGGGTTACTAGGATTTTTAGGATATCAAGTTTATGATAAAAACAAAAAAGTAAAAGAAGCATCAGAATTTGTAGACAACTATAATGGAGGAGAATCATCATCAAATAATAATGAAACAAAAGAAGACACAAATTCAGCAGGAGATAAATTAAACGAAATAGCAAGTTCACTTAACTCAACAACAGAAACAAATGGAGGAACAACAACCACAACAACGCAAACAGCCAAAAAAGGAAATTATAAAGGATTTGCAACAGTAGGAACAATGAAAATTCCAGCAATAAACTTCTCATATCCAATAATAGATTCTGTAAGTAAGTCATCAATAGAAAATTCAGTAGCAGTATTATATCCATCTGGAGGAGAATCAATAAACGAACCAGGAAATACTGTAGTAATAGGACACAACTACCGTAATGGGGTATTTTTCTCTAACAACAAAAAACTAAAAGTAGGAGATAAAATATACGTAAACGATTATAAAGGTAAAAATTTAACATACACAATATATAACAAATTTGAAACAAATGACCAAGACACATCATTCTACCAAAGAGAAACAAATGGAAAAGCAGAACTTACATTATCAACATGTACAGATGCAAGCAATGATAGAAGACTTATAATTTTAGCAAAACAAGATGACTAATCTATAATAAAAAATTGCATAATAAAATAAAAAATAGTATTAAGAAAAAAGTAATAAAAATTACCTAAATCTTAATACTATTTTTACAATTATTATACAATATCTTCCTTTAATTGATTATTAGATTTAGTACATTGATACATTTAACAAATCTCCTTTTTAATCTATAGATTATTTATATACCATATATTGTAAACAATTATAAAAAAAGTTAGTATCCACTAGAGATACAAAGAGCAAAAAATGTCGAAAAAAAATAACACAATAATCATTGCTATTTTTTTTTATATATAGTAAAATATGGGTATACTAAAATAGAAAAAATAAATACAAAAAAGAGGTGCGCTATGAACAAGCAACAAGCAAAAGAAAGAATAAAAGAATTAAGAGAAAAAACAGAATATTATGCAAAAAAATATTATGATGACGATAATCCAGAAATATCAGACTTCGAATATGATATGCTAATGGTAGAACTAAGAAATTTAGAAAAAGAATATCCAGAATTAATAACAAAAGAATCACTTACACAAAAAGTAGGAGGACATGTAAAAGAAGGATTTGAAAAAGTAACACATGAAGTACCATTACAAAGTCTACAAGATGTATTCAGCTTAGAAGATGTTGAAGACTTTGACATACGAATGCACCAAAAAGCCAAAGAAAACGGAATAGAAGAAGTAAAATATGTAGTAGAAACAAAAATAGATGGCTTATCAGCAGCACTAGAATATAAAGATGGAATACTAGTAAGAGGAGCAACCAGAGGAAATGGACTTGTAGGAGAAGATGTAACAAAAAACCTAAAAACAGTAAAAACAATACCACACAAAATAGATGAAAAAATAAACATAACAGTACGTGGAGAAGTATTTATAAGTAAAAAAGACTTTGAAGAAATGAATCAAGAAAGACAAGAAAATGACGAAGAACTATTTGCAAACGCAAGAAATGCAGCAGCAGGATCATTAAGACAATTAGACAGCCAAATAACAGCCAAAAGACCATTAGACATATATATATTTAATGTACAAAAAATAGAAGGAAAAGAATTTAATTCACACTATGAAGAACTAGAATATTTAGAAAAAATAGGATTTAATGTAAACCCAGTACGTATTCCATGTACAAATATAGAAGAAGTAAAAAAAGCAATACAAAAAATTGGAGAAATGAGAGAAAAACTAACATTTGGAATAGACGGAGCAGTTATAAAAATAGACAATCTAAAATTTAGAGAAATATTAGGAACAACTGTAAAAGTTCCAAGATGGGCAGTAGCATATAAATATCCACCAGAAACAAAAGAAACAATTTTAAAGGATATAGTGTGCCAAGTTGGAAGAACAGGTGTAATAACACCAATGGCAATACTAGAACCAGTAAAAGTTGCAGGTTCAACAATATCAAAAACAACACTACACAATGAAGACTTTATAAAAGAAAAAGACTTAAAAATAGGAGACACAGTAGTAATACAAAAAGCAGGAGATGTAATACCAGAAATATCAAAAGTAGTAAAAGAAAAAAGAACAGGAAAAGAAAAAGACTTTGAAATGCCACGAGTATGCCCAGTATGTGGAGCAGAAGCAATAAGAGAAGAAGGAGAAGCAGCAGTTAGATGCACAGGAATTGAATGTCCAGCAAAACTATTTAGAAATCTAGTACACTTCGTATCAAGAGAAGCAATGAACATAGATGGATTAGGAGAAAATATAATACAACAATTATTAGAAAAACACTTAATAGAAAACATAGCAGACATTTACTCACTAAGTTTTGAAGAAATAGCATCACTTAAGAAAAACGGAAAAAAATTCGCACAAAATCTAAAAAACAGTATAGAAAACAGCAAACAAAATGATTTATACAGGCTAATTACAGCATTAGGAATAAGACATGTAGGAGGAAAAGCATCTAAACTACTAGCCAAAAAATATAAAACATTACAAGCACTAGCAGAAGCAAAATTCGAAGAACTACAAGAAATGAATGACATAGGAGAAGTAATGGCAAACAGTATAGTAGAATTTTTTGCACAAGAACAAACAAAAGACTTATTAAAAAGGCTAGAAGACGCAGGAATAAACACAAAAGCAATAGAAGAAGAAACAACTGACAATAGATTTGAAGGACAAACATTTGTATTAACAGGAAGTTTACAAAAATTCACCAGAAAAGAAGCCGAAGACTTAATAGAAAAATTTGGAGGAAAAACATCAAGTTCAGTTTCCAAAAAAACAAATTATGTTTTAGCAGGAGAAGATGCAGGAAGTAAACTAACTAAAGCACAAAGTCTAGGAGTTAACATTATTTCTGAAGAAGAATTTGAAAATCTAATAAAGTAAAAGATAAAAAGAGAGGACTGAAAAAAATGGACAAAGAATATACATTTGAAATGATGTGGGAAGACTTAAACAATGGATATGAAATACACTATACTTATGTTAGAAATAAATATTTACTATTCAAAACAGCACAAAATTGTTACACACAAAAACTATTATCAAATCATTCAAAAAACGCACAACCAAGAATATCAATGTTAACACTAAAAAGAGTTAGAGAAATGTTTCCAAATATGGAGGACATTGAATATCATGTAAGTTCAAATGAAAAATAGTAATAATAATTCAATTTAAAATAAAACAAAAGATAAAATTACATACAAAATCAAGAAAGGAATGGATAAAATGAATTTAGAACAATCAAAAGTGGACAGTGTAGAAAAATTACAAGAAGTAATTGAAAAAGTAAAAAATGCCCAAAAAGAGTATGCTAAATTTAGTCAAGAACAAGTAGACAAAATATTTCAAAAAGCAGCAATAAAAGCAAATGAAATGAGAATACCTTTAGCTAAAATGGCAGTAGAAGAAACTGGCATGGGAGTAATAGAAGATAAAGTAATAAAAAATCACTATGCAGCAGAATATATATACAACAAATACAAAAACGAAAAAACAGTTGGAATAATAGAACAAGATGACAATTATGGAATTAAAAAAATCGCAGAACCAGTAGGAGTAATAGCAGCAGTTATACCAACAACAAACCCAACATCAACAGCAATTTTTAAAACATTATTAGCACTAAAAACTAGAAATGGAATAATAATAAGCCCACATCCTAGAGCAAAAGAATGTACAATAAAAGCAGCAAAAATAGTATTAGAAGCGGCAGTAGAAGCAGGGGCACCAGAAGGAATAATAGCATGGATAGATGTTCCATCATTAGAACTAAGCAATTTATTAATGCAATCAGCAGATTTAATTTTAGCAACAGGGGGACCAGGAATGGTAAAAGCAGCATATTCAAGTGGAAAACCAGCACTAGGAGTTGGACCAGGAAATACACCAGTAGTAATAGACAAAAGTGCAAATATAATTTTAGCGGTAAACTCAATAATACATTCTAAAACATTTGACAACGGTATGATTTGTGCATCAGAACAATCAGTAATAGTAGACCAAGAAATTTATGAACAAGTAAAAGAAGAATTCATAAAAAGAAGATGTCATTTCTTAAATGTAGAAGAACTAGAAAAAGTAAGAAAAACAATAATAATAAATGGAGCACTAAATGCAAAAATCGTAGGACAACCAGCATGGAGAATAGCAGAATTAGCAGATATATATGTACCAGGAGACACTAAAATCTTAATAGGAGAAGTAGAAAGTGTAGAAATATCAGAAGAATTTGCACACGAGAAATTATCACCAGTTCTAGCAATGTACAAATCACAAAACTTTGAAGAATCACTTAATAAAGCATATCAATTAATTGAAGATGGAGGACTAGGACATACCTCATCTTTATATATAAACACTGTAACAGAAAAAGAAAAAATAGAAAAATTTTATAACAAAATGAAAACATGCAGAGTAATAATAAACACACCAGCATCACAAGGTGGAATAGGAGACTTATACAATTTTAAATTAGCACCATCACTAACATTAGGATGTGGAACATGGGGAGGAAACTCTGTTTCTGAAAATGTAGGAATAAAACACTTATTAAATATAAAAACTGTTGCAGAGAGGAGAGAAAATATGCTTTGGTTTAGAGCACCTGAAAAGGTATATATAAAAAGAGGTTGCTTACCAGTAGCCCTAGAAGAATTAAAAAATGTAATGAATAAAAAAAGAGTATTTATTGTAACAGATACATTCTTATACGAAAATGGATACACAAAAGTTGTAACAGACAAATTAGACGAAATGCAAATAACACACGAAACATTTTTCAATGTAGCACCAGACCCAGATTTAGCATCTGCAAAAGAAGGAGCAAAACTAATAAACGCATTTAAACCAGACTGCATTATAGCAGTAGGTGGAGGCTCAGCAATGGACGCAGCAAAAATAATGTGGGTAATGTATGAACATCCAGAACTAGACTTTATGGATATGGCAATGAGATTTATGGACATAAGAAAAAGAATTTACACATTTCCTAAAATGGGAGAAAAAGCATACTTTATAGCAGTACCAACATCAGCAGGAACAGGATCAGAAGTAACACCATTTGCAGTTATAACAGATGACAAAACAGGAATAAAATATCCAATAGCAGACTATGAACTATTACCCAAAATGGCAATTGTAGACGCAAATATGATGATGAATGCACCAAAAGGACTAACATCAGCAACAGGAATAGATGCAGCAACACATGCACTAGAAGCATATGCATCTATGATGGCAACAGAATACACAGACGGACTAGCAAAAGAAGCACTAAAAAATATATTTGAATATTTACCAAGAGCTTATGAAAATGGAGCAAATGATCCAGAAGCAAGAGAAAAAATGGCAAATGCAGCAACAATGGCAGGAATGGCATTCGCAAACGCATTTTTAGGGCTATGTCACTCAATGGCACATAAATTAGGAGCATATCATCACATACCACATGGAATAGCAAATGCCCTACTATTAGACGAAATAATACGATTTAATGCAAAAGAAGTACCAACAAAAATGGGAACATTCCCACAATATGACCACCCACATACACTAAGAAGATATGCAGAAATAGCAGAAAGTTTAAACTTAGGCGGAAATAATGATGAAGAAAAACTAGAAAAACTAATAAGAAAATTAGACGAATTAAAAGAAAAAATAGGAATCAAAAAAACAATAAAAGAATACGGAATAGAAGAAGAAAAATTTTTAGCAACATTAGACGAAATGTCAGAAATGGCATTTGACGACCAATGCACAGGAAGCAATCCACGTTATCCATTAATAAGTGAAATAAAAGAAATGTATTTAAAAGCATATTATGGATAAAAATTAAAATACAAAAAGCAAGAAAGGAAGAAGAATTTATTATGGAATTTAATTTGAATGAACCTATTGCTAAAAGAAAAACAAAAACAGTATATAGAGACGAAAACAAAACAATAAAACTATTTGTAGAAAACTATTCAAAAGCAGCAATTTTAAACGAAGCACTAATACAAGCAAGAGTAGAAGAAAACACAGACCTAAAAATTTCAAAATTATTGGAAGTAACTAAAATTGAAAACAGATGGGCATTAGTAACAGAATATATAGAAGGAACACCATTAGATGTATTAATGGAACAAAATCCAGAACAAGAAGATGAATACTTAGAAGTATTTATAGATATGCAATTAGAAGTACTATCAAAAAAAGTACCATCACTAAACAGAATAAAAGACAAATACAAAAGAAGACTAGAAGCAGCAAACAACATAAACGAAGACGTAAAATATGAGCTATTACAAAGATTACAAGGAATGAAAAATCATGACAAACTATGTCACGGAGATTTCAACCCAAGCAATATAATAATAAAAGAAAATGGAGAACACTATATAATAGATTGGGCACATGCAACACAAGGAAACGCATCAGCAGATGTAGCAAGAACATTTTTAATATTTTCAATGGAAGGAAAAAACAAACTAGCAGAAAAATACTTAGAAAAATATTGCCAAAAAACTAACACAGACAAACAAGAAATACAAAGATGGATACCAATTGTAGCAGCAATACGTCTAACAAAAAATACAGAACAACAAGAATTATTACAAAAATGGGTAGATATTGTAGACTATCAATAAAAATTCAATAAAATGTATCAAATATAATAAAAAGTTCAGAAAAAATTTTATATAATACAATTAATTTTACAATAGAAGTAATTAATGTTTAATAGGAGGATACAATAAAAATGGCAGTAATAATAGATGGAAAAACAATAGCAAAAAAAACAAGAGAAAATCTAAAAAAAGAAGTAGAAGAATTAAAAAAATCTGGAATAACTCCAAAATTAGCAGTAATACTGGTAGGGAATAATCCTGCATCAAAGGTATATGTAAAAAACAAAAGCAAAGCCTGTGATGAAGTAGGAATAGAATATGAAGAATATATACTAGAAGAAAACATAAAACAAGAACAACTAAAAAATCTAATAGAAAAATTAAACAAAGATAACACAATAAATGGAATATTATTACAAAGTCCATTACCAGCAAATTTAGACATAAATGAAGCAATAAAAAAAATAGATTATAATAAAGATGTAGACGGATTCCATCCAATGAACATAGGCAAATTAGTTTTAGGACAAGACACATTTGTATCATGCACACCTTATGGAATAATGAGACTATTTGAAGAATATAAAATAGAACTATCTGGAAAAAATGTAGTAATACTAGGAAGAAGCAATATAGTAGGAAAACCATTAATGCAATGTTGTATAAACAAAAATGCAACAGTAACAGTATGCCACTCAAAAACAAAAGAAATAGAACAAAAAGAAAAAGAAGCAGACATATTAATAACAGCAATAGGCAAACCAAACTTTATCAAAGCAGAAAACGTAAAAAAAGATGCAGTTATAATAGATGTAGGAATAAATAGACTAGAAACAGGAAAAATAGTAGGAGATGTAGACTTCGAAGAAGTCTCAAAAAAAGCAAGCTATATCACACCGGTACCAGGGGGAGTAGGACCAATGACAATAGCAATGCTCATAAACAATGTAATAAAGGCAACTAAACAACAATCAAAAACAAGTAGCAACAAAATTGAAAAATGAAAATAAACAAAAAACAAAACAACCTAAAAATAATAAAGAATAAAAAAGAAATAAAAAAAGTAAAAGGGACACTTTTTAAAAGTATCCCTTTTACTTTTTATAAAACAATAAATACAAAATTTGAAAGAAGTGATGAAAATACGAACAATAAAAGAAAACAAATATTGGATATGGTTAAGTTTAATAAAAAATATAGGAAGCATAAAAAAACAAAAATTACTAAAAAGATTTAAAACACCAAAATGTATATATAACGCAAGTGAATTAGAATTATTAGAAATAGAAGGAATAGGAGAAAATACGGCAAGAAGCATATTAAAATCAAAAAATGAAAAACAAATAGAAAATAATATAATATATTTACAAGAAAATAACATAAAATTAATAACAATAGAAGATGAAGAATATCCAAAAAACCTAAAACAAATTTATGACTATCCAATAAGCATATATGTAAAAGGAAATATAGAATTATTAAACAAAAAATGCATTTCTATAGTAGGATGCAGAGAACCATCAATATATGGAGAAAAAGCAGCTAAATACTTTTCATATAATTTAGCAAAAAATAATATATGTATAGTTAGTGGACTAGCAAAAGGAATAGACAGTTTTGCACATATTGGAGCACTAATAGAAAACAAAGAAAGAAAAAGTAACGAAAAACAAAAAAATGATGAAAAAGAAAAAAATATAAATAACAAAAAAACAACAAAATCTTATGCAAAAACAATAGCAGTTTTAGGAAATGGACTAGATACAATATATCCAAAAGAAAACAAGGAATTAGCAAATATGATAATAAACCAAGGAGGAACAATAATTTCAGAATATCCACTAGGAACAACACCAGAAAGAATTAACTTTCCAGCTAGAAATCGAATTGTAAGTGGACTAAGTACAGGAACATTAGTAATAGAAGCAAAAGAAAAAAGTGGAACACTAATAACAGTAGACTTTGCATTAGAACAAGGAAAAGAAGTATTTGTAGTACCAGGAAATATTAATTCTATAAACTCTGTTGGAACAAACAGACTTATAAAAGAAGGAGCAAAATTAGTAACCTGCTATGAAGAGATAATAGAAGAAGGTTGCTATTAGCAGCAACCTCCTCTACCACCGCCACAGCAGCAGCAAATTAATAAAATAAGAATGATTATCCAGCAGCAGTCATCACCAAAACCAAAACCACCACAACCTCTGTTTTCTGGCATAGAATAGACCCCCTTTCGAAACAAAAACATGTATTGAATTTCTTTTGTTTTTCTTTTGTTATAATACATAGTATGGAGGCAAAGCAAAATTGGTCACAAAAAAATAAAAAAAATTTAAAAAAAGTATTGACAAGTTAAAAAAAATCTAGT
>OKRZ01000125.1_pt1 | contig 49208 bp, 49 predicted proteins | sample 1601141 | NCBI WGS metagenome assembly OKRZ01 (sample SAMEA3541524, study PRJEB24748) | human gut metagenome | biome: human gut; feature: human-associated habitat; material: faeces | place: China | collected 2012
TTCCCCATGAATAAGGGATATCGTTGTCACGACGGTAAACGTTAGCACGTGGGTTGTCCCATGATCTAAATACGGCCTTAATAGCTCCCATTAACTGTTCCTTAGGATCATCTGGGAAGTCTTCACCGATTTTTTCTTTGTATTCAGCCTTGAACTGTGCTGCTAATTCCTTTAAGTCATCAGCTGTGAGTTCTACGTCCTGCTGAACACCTCTATCAGCTTTCATCTTGTCGATAAGTTCTTCAAAGTATTTCTTACCAACTTCCATAACTACGTCAGAATACATCTGAATAAATCTTCTGTAGCAGTCCCAAGCCCAACGAGCATTTCCTGACTTTTCAGCAATTGTATTAACAACTGTCTCGTTAAGACCAAGGTTAAGGATAGTATCCATCATACCCGGCATAGAAGCTCTAGCTCCTGAACGAACAGATACGAGGAGAGGATTTTCCTTATCTCCGAACTTCTTACCTGTGATTTCTTCCATTTTAACGATGTATTCGTTAATCTGTCCCTGGATTTCATCATTGATTTCTCTTCCGTCCTCATAATACTGAGTACAAGCTTCTGTTGTGATTGTGAATCCCTGTGGTACAGGAAGACCTAAACCTGTCATTTCTGCAAGGTTTGCACCTTTACCACCGAGGAGCTCACGCATGTTAGCATTACCTTCGCTAAAAAGGTACACCCATTTGTTTGCCATCTGTTCTTCCTCCTAATAAATAATAAGTATTGTATGTCATGAGCTGTAGAATGGCATTCCTTACCAGCTCATACAATCGATTTTTGGTGTTGCCCTGTTTTCCGGATAAAATATGTTCAATAAATGTCTCTTTCTATGTAGTCACGCAGAAAAAGGGCGCACTAGCACCTACGGAACAATTATAACATACAGCGCCTTATAGTCAAGAGAGAACGCTGTTTTTAGTTTAAAAGCCATAGGTTTTTCCTAATAAAATTCTTATCTGTCTCCACAATAAATGTTGTTATTGAGTGTGGAGGTACTTCTGTATTAATTCCTTTTCCGTCAACTGTAACTGCCAGTTTGTGTACTCTGCTTAGTTCGCTTTGAACCACAACCACTGTATTCATTCGGAAACTATAATAATCTCTTAATTCATACGGGTCTAATTCCTTCCAAAACTCCTTTGAGCCCTATGCAGTCTGCACTACTCGCATTATCGGTTCCATGAAAATACCTCTTTTCAAAATATTTCCAAAACCTTCCAAGTTCTTTCCCGTTTGATTAGATTAATTTATACCTGATTAGAAATCCATTTTCTCCTCAAAGTATGCCTTAAGGTCTTCAATTTTTATTCTTTCCTGCTTCATTGTATCTCTGTCACGAACTGTTACGGCACCGTCTTCTTCTGAATCAAAATCATATGTTACACAGAACGGTGTTCCTATTTCATCCTGACGACGATATCTCTTTCCAATTGCTCCTCTGTCATCAAATTCGCAGTTATAATACTTGCTAAGCTGTGCGAATACTTTTTCTGCTCCTTCGTTTAACTTCTTTGACAATGGAAGTACACCAATCTTTACAGGTGCAATAGCCGGATGGAAATGTAACACAGTTCTCATATCCGGTTTTTCTTCTGTACCGATGTTCTCCTCGTCATATGCTGAGCAAAGGAATGCCAATGTGACTCTATCTGCACCAAGTGACGGCTCGATAACGTATGGAACATATCTTTCATGCTTTTCATCATCAAAATATGTTAAATCTTCTTTTGATAAATTCTGATGCTGAGTAAGGTCATAATCTGTTCTGTCTGCAATGCCCCAAAGTTCTCCCCATCCAAATGGGAATAAAAATTCAATATCAGTTGTTCCTTTTGAGTAGAAACATAATTCTTCAGGTGAATGATCTCTAAGTCTCATTTCATCTTCTTTAATACCAAGGTTTAATAACCAGTCACGGCAGAAACCTCTCCAATACTGGAACCAGTCAAGGTCTGTTCCCGGTTCACAGAAAAATTCAAGTTCCATCTGTTCAAATTCTCTTGTTCTGAAAGTGAAGTTACCCGGTGTAATTTCATTTCTGAAAGACTTACCAATCTGTCCGATACCAAATGGAATTTTCTTTCTTGATGTTCTTTGAACGTTCTTGAAGTTTACGAAAATACCCTGTGCTGTTTCAGGTCTTAAGTATACTGTATTCTTTGCATCCTCAGTAACTCCCTGAAATGTCTTAAACATAAGGTTAAATTCACGTATATCTGTAAAATTATGCTTTCCACAGGATGGACAGCAAATATTATTATCTTCTATGTATGAAGCCATCTGTTCATGAGACCATGCATCAATAGACTCTTCAGCCTGGATACCATGCTCATCCATATAATCTTCAATAAGCTTGTCAGCTCTGAATCTTTCATGACATTCCTTACAATCCATTAACGGGTCTGAGAATCCTCCTAAATGTCCTGATGCAACCCATGTCTGTGGGTTCATAAGAATAGCACAATCAACACCTACATTGTATGGATTTTCCTGAACAAACTTCTTCCACCACGCCTTTTTTACATTGTTTTTAAGTTCAACTCCAAGATTTCCGTAGTCCCATGTATTAGCAAGACCTCCGTAAATTTCTGATCCCGGATATACAAATCCTCTGCTTTTTGCCAATGCAACTATCTTATCCATTGTCTTTTCCATTATTACATCTCTCCTTAATATAATTTAGATTTTATCAAATACTTTCAGTATTATTTTTAATATACAATATAACTTAAATTTTCATCAGAATCATCAGTGGTTACTATTCCATCATCATCCACACTGCAATTTGAACTGATATACTTAACATCCTCATCTAACTGAACCTTATATTTTCCTTTAATAATAAGGATATTGGCATCTTCCATAGCCTTGATTTCCTTGGTTGTGGCATCTTTTTTCTTATCCGGTGAAGTAAAATCACCTTTTATTTTGCAATCAGAATTGTCCGCTATCTTTCCCATGAAAAACTCATTGCTTTCAACCTTATTGTATTCTTTAATGTAAGTTGAAAAATCATATGTTGTAGCAAATTCAAGAACTAATGTTGCCACATCGCTTTTAACCTTGAATGTATCTACCGTAATGGCATTTTTCACGGAAGCTTTCTTCCCGTCGTTATAATCTGCCACTTCTTTGTTTATGGTATCTTCAAGCTTACTTTCGTCGTAATAGTCCTTGTCAAACTTTTCCGCAACACCGTAAGATACCTTTCCATCTTCCTGTATGTAAACTGCACTCTCGCCCTTGGCAATATCCATATCACCTATTGTGCTTCCACACGCCGTAGCTCCAACAGCTACCACCAGCACAAGAAAAAGAGCTGCTAACTTTTTGTTAATATGCTTCATCTGTTCATTCCTCCTGATATTTGGCAAATACCTTATAAACAGTATCACCTAGATTACAATTTTAAACGCAAACCACCATTATTTCAATACATATTTTGCATAAAAAATTTACAAAAATTCCAACGAATTGAACTTTTTGTCTATCACTTTATCCATGTATGAACCAATAATATGTTTTAGCTGTTTCAAAACTATATCTGTAACTGTAAAGGAAAACAATTTATCTACAGGAGTAACCACAATAAATTGCAGTGCATACACCGTGGAGTCTGTTATTATCTCATTATCCGGTACCTTTCCGTGACACTTTTTACATACCATTGTATTACGGTTTATATCAAAATAATCAAGTTCCTGCTTCTCTCCACAATTACCACAGGAGAAAACGTTGGGGTACTCTCCGTTTATAACCAAGGTTTTAAGCTCATATATACAACGTATTAAGTCAACAGGAATCCTGTTTTTAGTTAAAGCTTTCATTGCCATATATAAAAGTTTTAAAGTTTCAGAGGCCTCTATTCCTTCTCTTCCATAGTATCCTGCCAGTTCAAGAAAATACATTCCCATGTACATGCTGTCAATGTCTGTCATGGAATTGCTGAAATAATCGCTAATTTTCATTCCAGTAACCGTATAGGCGTTCCGTCCCCGGTATAAGGTAAATTCACCAAAAGCCATAGGCTGGCTTCCTCCTAGAAACGGACTGTTAGGTTTTCTTGCGCCACGGGCGAAAGCTGTTATTTTTCCAAATTCCTTTGTAATTATAACTAATCTCTTATCGTATTCACCTATAGCCATTGAAGATATTACCATCCCCAGCGCCGTTACTGTTTCTACCATCTTCTTTTCCTTCTGTGTCCTTTATCCTTGCAATAAAGCTTTCCCGTGTTTTATTTATTCTTCTCTCATCAGCATATTTCAAATAATCTTCAATCTTACCTGTTGCTTCAAAAACCTTCCAACTGTTTAAATTATCCATCTTATCCCTCCGTAATACTGCAATTATCAAATTGCTTTTTTCACCTGTTTAAGTGATAAGATTAGGTTCTCCCATGAGATTATTTGTATACTGATTTCTTCAAAGAAAAAACTGGAAAGACCAATTGTTAATTCATTTAACAACTACTTCTCATTTATATAACCGTAATTTTTCATAAGAAGTTCGCTGTCACGCCAATCTTTTCTAACCTTTACCCAAAGCTGAAGATTTACTTTCATTTCCAGCTGTTTTTCTATTTCATATCTGGCATTTGTTCCGATTTTCTTTAACATGCTGCCTTTTTTGCCAATAATAATGCCCTTGTGTGATTCTCTTTCACATATTATTGTTGCCTCAATATCCACAATGTCAGTCTTTGTACGCTTCTTCATTTTTTCAATAGTAACGGCAATTCCGTGAGGGACTTCTTCATTTAATGCATGAAGAGCTTTCTCCCTGATTAACTCCGCCACGATTTGTCTCATAGGCTGGTCTGTCACTGTATCTTCATCATAATACTGTGGGCCTTCCGGCAGATATTTGAAAATCTGTTCAATAACAACATCAACATTTTTGCCTCTTAGGGCTGATGCAGGTATTATTTCATCAAAATCATATATTTTTCTATATACATCTATAAATGTAAGAATCTCTTCCTGTTTTACGGTGTCTGTCTTGTTAATAACAAGAATAACCGGAACTCCTATTCCTTTAAGTTGCTGGGCAATATGCTGTTCCCCTGCTCCAATAAAGGTGTCCGGTTCCACCAGCCACATAATTAAATCAACTTCCTTTAATGTTTTTTCAGCCACATTTACCATATACTCTCCAAGCTTGTTTTTCGCCTTGTGAATACCCGGTGTGTCTAAAAATACAATCTGACCTTCATCACATGTATAAACAGTCTGAATTTTATTTCTTGTAGTCTGTGGTTTATTTGATGTTATGGCAATCTTCTGTCCGATAATCTGATTCATTAATGTTGACTTTCCAACATTTGGTCTTCCAATAAGTGCCACAAAACCCGATTTAAACTTCGTATTCTTTCCTGAATCCATTTTATACCTCTTATCTTAATTCTTTAATTTCCTTAAATAACTCCCTAGAACCTTCTATGGCACTTTTGCTTCCCACAACGCAGATATTGTTTCTGTCTATTATCTTTTTAACCTTTGGTGCCAGATTTCTTATGTCCTCCGGTGTTGTTGCCAAAACCTTAAGTCTTGTTTTACAAAGGGACTCGTAGGGCACCCCTGCCATATAATTAGTAAATTCCCTTCCGCTTATATCAGCTGCATTTAGTGGTGTATCAAGAAGACTGATTGTGCCGATAATATACTTGCGCATTTCACGCTCATCCACGTTGAAATTTTCTATAAATTCAGGTGCCTTCTTATATACCTCAACTGACTCCTTAAGCTTCGGATCCCTGTATGAGCTAAAGAAACCGTCTCCTGTTTTTCCAATAACACAATTACATCCGTATGCTCCGCCTTTTTCTCTGATATTATTCCATAAATATTTATTTCTCATAATATTTCCCAGAACAAAAAAGCTTCCATCGTACTCTTCCTTCTCACCTTCGTCATTATAATTTCCTGCCATAGTTACATATTGAACCTGACCTGATGTTACAATGGCCTCGTTTTTCTGCTGTGGAACAAACTTCCAGCCGTCAAACTGCTCCTTAAAATCATCTGAACTGTCAAACATATTTTTCTTAAGGTCTACAGTATATTCTTTTACTTTTTCAAAGTTTTCGCCATCACCTGCAAAGTTAAGAATCATATTATCCTTAACAAACACTTTTTTCACAGTGTCATAAAGCATTGCTATAACTTTATCTTTTTTCTCATTAAAATTATCAACAATGTCACTTATAAACTCATAAAATGCCAGTCCGGCGATTTGGTCTCTTAAATAATATGCCTTTGAATAATATGACATTGCCCTAAGCCTTGCCACACTGTCACCACTGCTTACTATTCTTCTGTTCATTCTAAGTTTTAACTCTTCAAGTAATTCTTTAAGACGCTTCTCATTGTCAAACTTTGTTTTCAAAATTACTTCGTTAATGATTTCATATGCAATCTTAATATTCTCATTAAGAGCCTTGAAGTGAATTTCAGTGTTTAATTTAATTTTATTCTCACTTTGACTTACATATAAACCTGTGTCAAAGGCCAGACCACCTAAATTCAAATCTATATCCATATTTAATTCCATATAGTCTCTGTCTGTATCCATGTATGTCAAAAGATACTTCAAAAGACCAATGTATTGGTGGTACTTTTCAGGCATCCGTGAGCAGTCAAAGGCTATATCCACATATCCAATACCGTTAGTAAAAATATCACTGTGAAGCACCGTAATATTTTCCACCTGACTTTTTTTACTAATAAGAGGTCTCGGATTTTTATTAATGTCTGAAATCTCCAAAAGAGGAATAGTTTCTAATTCTTCCTGAGTAGATGGTGTCTTTTGAAACTCCTCTAATTCACGGGTTTCAGTAATTATCTTCTCAATCTCTTCCTTAGACAAACCTGCCTTTTTTGCCTGAAGACTTTCCATTAACCTAGATTCTTTTTCCTCTGTAAGCCCCTTTTTCGGTGCCAGAACCACTACAGAATGATGTGTATTATTTATAAGATATTTTGTAAGAAGTTCTTCAAAATAATTACCTTCAATATTCTTTCTTAACTCATCGAAAATTTTGTTTGTCTCTAAGTGAATAAATGGTTTCTCATCATCATAAATCCAGCTTGCCATAACATCCAGTCCCCACATAAGTCCCTTTGGAATGCTTCCAAAATCAGATTCCTTTGTGTCAAACTCAATGCTGTTAAGACCTGCAAGAAGTGTTGTTTTATCAATGCCATTTTCTACTATTTTCTCTAATGTGTCCTGAACTACCTGAAGGAACCTGTCCTTGTCATCCTTATTAGCACCCTTTACCACAATGCTGTATACAGGCTGAAGTATGTCGTCATCCATAGAGCCTGTCACTGCCTTTCCAATACCTGCATCTATAATTGCCTGTTTAAGAGGAGCTCCCTCTATATCCATTATTGCATATTTAAGTACCTTAAACGCCAGCATAAGTTTTGCGTCAAGGTTGTCTCCTATAACATAATTTGATGTAAGCATTGCACTTTCTTCTTCTATTTCATTATCGGAAATGGCATATTCCTTTACAATCTCATATGTTTTATCAAACGAACTTTGATGTTCAATACTAGAATCAATGTCCAATTTGTCATATTTCCCAAGATAATTTTCATCAATCCAGTCCAATCTTTCACTCATATCCATGTCGCCGTAGAGATAAATAAAGCTGTTTGACGGATGATAATATCTTCTATGGAAATCAAGATATTCCTCATAAGTAAGCTCCGGAATATGCTCTGGGTCGCCACCGGATTCATACTGATATGTTGTATCCGGGAACAATGATTGAGCTGTTACACGGGAAGCAATTCCGTCTATAGAGGAATACACACCCTTCATTTCATTGTAAACAATGCCGTTAATTTCTAAAGGCTCATTTTCGTCATTAAGCTCATAATGCCAGCCTTCCTGTTTGAAAATTTTATCTGTTTTATAAATATTTGGATTAAAAACCGCATCCATATATATGTGCATAAGATTTTTAAAATCCTTATCATTGTAGCTTGCCACCGGATATACCGTTCTGTCAGGATAAGTCATGGCATTAAGAAATGTATTAAGTGACCCCTTTACCAGTTCCATAAAAGGATCTCTTAAAGGGAAATTTTTTGAGCCACATAAAACCGTATGTTCTATAATATGAGGCACACCTGTGTCATTGTTTACCGGTGTTCTGAAGCCTATGTTAAAAACCTTGTTGTCATCCTCATTTGACAATAATACAATTCTCGCCCCGGTTTTTTTATGTTTTAAAAGCCATGCATCAGAATTAATTTCTTCAATATACTTATTTATCACTACTTCATATGCATCTTTTTCGTATATGGATTTATTTTTTTCAATAATATCTTTAACCATTCTTTTCTTACCTTTCATAAAAATATATAAGTCTCCCCCAAAATCATTAAAAACCTACAATATCTATATTACCATAATTTAACTTATCTATCCATAAGAAAAGCTGCTGCCTGATGATTTCATATCACCAAAGCAGCAGCTTTTTAAAACCTATTTAAAATTAATCAAAATATCTTACATATTTTTTCATTCTGTCTACAATTATTACTGCAACAATTATTTTAATTATATCAGGTATTATGTATGGGAATACGCAAAGTCCCAATGTTGCAACTAATCCGTTTTTCATTAAAATCATGAACCATATTGTTCCTATGGCAAAACATATTACATCTCCTACAAGCATTGCTAATGCGGTAACTGCGATTTTTGCCACTCCCTCTAATTTGTTAGCAGCTTTTTCAACAATTAATCCTGTAACAATTGCCGTAAATATAAATCCCACAATATATCCCCCTGTTGGTCCTGCTATAACTGACGGTCCTGATTTTACCTGACCTGCAAAAACCGGAACGCCTATAATTCCTAACAGTATGTAAACTATAACTGAGATTGTTCCTCTCTTTGACCCCAGCAATCCGGCAGTTACGAAAACTGCAAATGTCTGAAGGGTAAATGGAACCGGCTGAACCGGAACTCTTATCCATGAACATACTACTATCAAAGCCGTAAATATTGCTATTAAAACCATGTTTTGTGTTGAAAACAACTTTTCTTTTTGTGTCTGCATATTTTTATCCTCTCTTTTTTATTATTCAAACGTCACCATTTTATTTCATATAGCTCTATTTGTCAACCATTTTATTTTTTAGGTTCACATTTCTTTTCAGCTTTATTGTTTTTAAATTAATAAAATGCTATACTTAATGCATTACAACTTGCTTTTGGAGGCGAACATGAAGGTAAAAGATCAGGTATTAAAACAATTAGAAGATAATAAAGGAACTTATTTTTCAGGCAGTGAACTGGCAGCTGCATTAGGTGTCAGCAGAAATGCCGTATGGAAGGCAATTAAGTCCTTAGAGAAAAGTGGATACCGTATTTCTGCTGTTCCTAATAAAGGATATTGTCTTAACATGGATAATGACATTCTTTCATCCTGGAGCATAAAGCAGCATTTAAACCACGACGGCCTTAACATAACTGTATATGACACAATTTCGTCCACTAATGATGTTTTAAAGGAGCAGGCAGCTCAGGGGGCACCTCACGGAACCGTAATAATTTCTCAGGAACAGACTGCCGGAAAAGGGCGCATGGGAAAGAATTTTTATTCTCCATCAAAAACCGGAATATATTTAAGCATTTTAGTCCGCCCTGACATTCCGGCAGGGGAATCACTGTTTCTTACTACTTCTGCTGCCGTTGCCACTGCCAAAGCCATTGAAGATGTTTCAGATAAAAAAGCTGACATTAAATGGGTTAATGATATATATATATCTGATAAAAAAGTTTGTGGAATATTAACTGAAGCTTCCTTTAATATTGAAACGGGAAAATTAGATTATGCCATTGTAGGAATAGGAATTAACATTTGCTATCCTGACGGTGGATTTCCTGATAACATTAATGATATAGCCACTGCGGTTTTTGACAGCAATACCGATACGGTTAATAAAAGAAGTATCCTTATAGCCCATCTTTTGGATTATTTTATGGACTATTATGAAAATTTTGACAAAAAATCCTACGTGGATGAATACATTAAACGTTCCATGCTTATTGGACGAAGAATTTATATTGTAAACGGTGATGATAAAATACCTGTTACTGCCAAAGAAATCGACAGAGACTGCCGATTAAAGGTAGAATATGAAGATGGTAGCGAGAAATGGCTTTCATCCGGGGAAGTAAGCATTAAAATCAAATAAATCATCTACCTTTAAGGCTAAATACAAAAAACCGGTACGGATTTAATTACCTAAAACCATACCGGTAAAACTTTGGACCTTTTCTGTCAATAATATGCCCTACCATACAATAAGACACTTAGTATGAAATTAATATGTATACACTATAAATATATATAAGGTGTTAAAGATATAGAACTGTTGAATATAACAAAAGCCATAGGCTCTATATCAAGGAAGTATTTTTACACATTCTCCGACATAGCCTGTCGAAATGGCTGACAGAATACCGTCTAAGTTTCAATATGACAAATTAAAAAATAAAAGTATAATCCCTGGATACTTCCGGGAAATACCATAGCTCTTTTGACATAACGTCATGTTAACACGTCATCGTCAGAAAAATCCGGACTTGAAATTTAAATCCATATTTCCACCCCCTGTTCACAATATAACTGATAGGGCAATACACGCCTAAAACATAAGGAAGCATATGTACATTAGTATGTGAAATTATGTGCGCAAATCCATACCTGACATATGTTTTGAATAATACGTTGCCTGTGTTGCCTCATATCGTTATATGTATGTTAACATTTTGTATATGTGATGTCAATATATTTTGTGCTATTTTTATATTTTTTATGTTTATTTCATTGCGTAACCTCTCCGGTTATCATCCAAGGTGACGGCTGTGCAACAAAAATACTGTTTTTGTCTGTTTTTGAAACTGATATCTGCATTACTTCCGTAACATTAACTCCATGTTTTTTCATTAAGTATTTAATGTCTGCTAATATATCAAGTTCTAAGGTATAAACAATAATCTTAATGTTTGGATTAATTTTTAATAAGTTTACAATATCACTTTCAATATCCTGCTTTGTTGCTACTATAAATGCAATTCTTGGCACCGGAAGCTTCTCCAATGTTTCCACCTTTAAGTCAGAAACGATTTCAACATTGTGAACTCCAAACTTAGACGCATTCTCTTCCATGGAGCGAAGGGAACCTGCATCTCTTTCTGCTGCAATAATTACTCCTTCATATGCCACCATTGAAGCCTCTATTACTATACTTTCACCACTTACAATAAGGGCTGTGTCACTAACATCCAGCTCTAACTTATTCATAATAACAGACCTTATTTCGTGACCTACATATTTAACGGTACCTGATGAGAAGTTTTCATTTTTTATTCCAAAAATCATTGATTCTCTGGTATTTTCATTAACAATGAAAATAACCGTAGGACCTGACAACTCATCATCCATCATGTCGCTTACCTTACAGTGCTTCATTTCTCCAGGCTCATATCCCTTTCCAAAATACATTTCATAGTCGCCATAGCCTGCTTCCCAGCATTTATATAACATATTAGGATGAGTTTCATCAGCAAAAATTAAAATTCTCTTATGAGTTGCTATTGTTGCAAGAACATTTCTCCTTTTTCCGCAAGTATTAAGAAGCTTGATTTTTTCAGGTGTTACCCCCTGCATATCTGCAACATATTCCATCCATTTAAGCATCTGTGATGTAGAAAATTCCACACAGGATTTTTCTATATTATTATCCATTTTAGTATCCTCCTTGTCTCCGTTCAAACTTATAGAAATATTATATCACTAAATCAATGTGTAGCAAGAAAAAATATGCTATAATATGTAAATGATATATTTGAAAGGATTAAAAAAATGACAAAAAAACAGCTTGCTTTGGAAATTATTAATCGTTTAAAAAAGGAATATCCTGATGCCTCCTGTACCTTAGACTATAAGGATGCATGGAAGCTTTTAATAAGCGTCCGTCTTGCTGCCCAGTGCACTGATGAGCGGGTAAATAAAATCGTCCCTGATTTATATAAAAAATATCCTACTATTGATGCTATTGCTGAAGCCCCTGTAGAAGAAATAGAAAAAATAGTCCGTCCCTGTGGATTAGGGAAAAGTAAAGCCCGGGATATAAGTCTTTGCATGAAAATGTTGAGAGATGACTTTGATTGCAAGGTACCTGACAATATGGAGGATTTGTTGAAGCTTCCGGGAGTTGGCCGTAAAAGTGCTAATCTTATAATGGGTGATGTTTATGGGAAGCCTGCCATTGTTACAGATACCCATTGCATCCGACTTACCAACCGTATGGGATTAGTGGATGGAATAAAGGAACCGAAAAAAGTTGAAATGGCACTTTGGAAAATCATTCCCGGCGAAGAAGGCAGCGACTTTTGTCACCGTCTTGTGTATCATGGCAGGGAAGTATGTACTGCCAGAACCACTCCTCACTGCAACAGATGTTGCCTAAATGATATTTGTAAAAAAAGGATTTAACTTAAATGAAAACCGGTAAAGTATGTACATATCAAAAATATGTCACACCTTACCGGTTATTTTATTGATTAATTATTATTTTTATTGTTACTTTTTTAGGCTTGCTCCACTTACCTGAATAGCTCTTTCTGACAACAGTTTTTATGACTCTTGCCCTTATGTATAACACTTTTTTATTTTTAATCTTTTTGCTCTTTAAAGTAAACGAAACACTTTTAACAGTTTTCTTAGCTAAAACCTTTTTAAATTTCTTAGATGAAGAAATCTGTACCTGATATTTCTTTATACCTTTAATCTTCTTAAGAGAAATTTTAACTGTAGCAGCCTTTCTTTTCTTAATGATTCTCCTGCATTAAGAACCGGAATAGTCCATGTTACTGTATTTGTTTCTTCTGAGCATGCACCTCCCGAACCTGTAAGGGTAACCGTTGCGTTTTTTGGAATACTTACACCTGAAATGGTCTTTGTAGCTGAATCACCATTACTTCCCGTCATGGATATCTGATATGTCTGAGGGCTGGTAACTTCTGCTGCCTGACTTGTATCCGCCCCTGAAATAATTCCTCCATCAGTAGATGATGTAAGCTTTAATCCATTGTTTTTATTTACAATATTTCCCAATAAATACTGGTCATAAACATCCCAGTATGATCCAACGTTAAATGACTGTATTTCATTATTTGCATCAAAGAAAACTTCTGCATTTGCCGGAATATTTCCCGGTTCCTTTGCAGTTTCGGCTTTTACATTCGTAGGATTTACAAATGTAGGAAAGCTAATTCCTGAAAACGTAAAAGCTGTAGCCATTACGACCGCTGTTGCTTTTTTTTAGAACTTTTCTCACTTTCATTATCCCTTTCCTCCTAATAAATTTAAATAACTTATTTTCTCATAAAACTCCATACTGACGCATAAGTTCCATTCTTTTCTTTCCCATTGCTATACTGTCTATTTCTTTAGAATATCTGCTTTGTGTTCTTCTCTGTTTCAAATACCTTATTATTCTGTGACAATACGCAACCGGCAATAAATAACTTCTCTTTTGCAAATACTGATATTTCTGCTTCATATATGACTTAGACGGAAATAAAGAGCTTTTTATGGAAAGCCGTACTTTTTTATTTTTCTCTGAAAATCCTTTATTTGCAGCACTTATGGTGATTTTTGAGCTATGTATCCTTCCCATACTGCTTTTACCAAAAGTTCCTGAATCAAGCATATCCACTAAAAGATTTTCACTGTCTGCCACAATTAACTGTCTGTCTTTTAAAGGAATCTCGCTGCTGTTAAAGCCTAAATATCTGTCACCTATATCAAATAAATTGATAAGGAATCTATATAATCTGTTTTCCTGTGCCACAGTTTCCACATAATCCCAATTAATTAAGGAATTATATTTTTGGACAAATATCAGCAAATCGCACAGCTGACGTACTCCAAAACCACAATATATAAAATGTTTGTAACTATGACTTAGTAAAAACAGAAAATGATCTGTTTCATTAAGAGTCCATACCCATCCTGTTCCCGTCTCTCTCTTCTCCGCCTTATCCACTGCTTTTTTAAATCTGTTATTAAGACCTTTAAAAGCGTTATTGTCAGATGGCAACAAGCCAGTATGTATCTCTATTCTTACTTTCGTAATCGAATTATAATAAGCTACTTCATATGGAATCTTCTTTTTGTCCATATTCTCCACGTCATTTTCACATATAAAGCCTTCTTTTTTTAAGATTTCATGGCATTTCATAAAATCTTCTTTATCAATAAGCAAATCTTCATCATTTGAATATCTACAATCCGGCTTAGGATAAAGATTTCTAAGAACAATTCCCTTAACCACCACCGGTTTAATTTCATTTTGTAATAACTTTTTATAAATTTCAAAGAAAAAGCTTGTCCTCTGAGTCTGGGATATCATAAGCAAAATGGTTTGTCTTTTATAAGGTGCAATCTCTTTTTGAAATCTTTCGTAGCTGTTGGTACCGGCAATAAAATCGCACACAATAGGAAGCATACTCTGTTCCCTTGCCATATTTAATACTTCAATAAGCTGCTCTTTTTTATTAATATTTATCTCTATGTTTTCACCATCTGTCCCAAGGGCTCCTTTAACGGCATCCATAAAGATTTTACTATCAGGACTTATCATGTGACACCTCTTTTAAACTCTCTTATACCTTAACAAATAAAATATCACACCAAAGGGGTATGCCATTAACGCAACAATCTTGTTGTGTGCTTTCTTTATTACATCCTTCTCCCCTGCAATTCCTGCTACTGAAATATATCTTATATAATCAAAAAATAACGACCTAAATGTATCATCACTATTTATTTTCTGATTAACATATAACAGATAACCCTTTGGATTATCTTTAATAAGTTTTGACATATTAAATGTATACCCATCCATCTGATATCTGTGTACACACAACGTTCTGTCTAATACCACAAGTTTTCCGTCCCTGTCTATTAAATTATATAAGTATGCCTCGGGTACAAATTTTTCCTTTTGAATTTTAGGAAACTGATACTTCTTAACTTCTGTTGTTCTAAATACCAGCATAGCCTCCCCTTTTAAGCCAAACTTCCTGTATGCCTCCCCTAAAGTAGTCTCAACGTAGCCATCACTTGCTTTTTCTTTCTCAATGTAATACCTGTCATTAAAAGCTTTTTCTCCAGGCTTTTTATCATGTTTTATTTTGATATACCCCGGCAGTTGTTTAACCTTCATTTCCCTTTTTATATCTTTGAACTGAACTTTTTTCTGTGACATAATACCTACAATGTTTTCATTCAGTTTAACTTTTTCCCAACATTTAAGTACCATTTCAATGGCATTTGGGGTAATAACATCATTTGAATCAAGACACATAAATATTTCTGTTGTTGTCATTTCCACAGCCTTGTTATGAGCCATAGACTTTCCTAAGTTGTCCTGCTTCAAATATTCTATCTTTATTTCATTTTCCAGCTGCCACTTTTTTATAAGTTTCTCAGTGCTATCAGTGGAGCCATCATCAACAACAAGCCACACAAAATCTTTGCACGTCTGTTTTTTTAATGAGCAATATAATCTTTTAATTATATTTCCACGATTATATGTAGGTGTAAAAACCGTAATACTCTCCATTGTTTTCTCCAGTCTGCTAATGATACTGAATCTACTTTTTAATTAACTTTTCACGTGGTTTAATCCAGTATAAGTTTAACGTCAAACTTTCTTATTTATCTGATATTACCACCGGTGAAAAAAAAAAGTAAAGTTTTATGATATAATTTGTCTTTATGCAACATTTTTATTTTTTAATTTCCTCAAAATTTGTCTTATTTATCCTGTAAACCCTCTCACAAATATCCAAAACACTTGGTCTGTGGGTTGTTACAATACATATTTTCTTGCTGTCCTTTTTTATTATATTTTTAAGAACCTTTTCCTCGGTATCCACATCCAATGCAGAAGTAGCTTCATCTAACAGTATTACCGGTGCATCTCTGAGAACTGCACGGGCTATTGAAATTCGCTGTGCCTGACCTTCTGAAAGTCCCTGCCCGTTTTCACCGATTATGGTATTTATGCCCTCCGGCAGTTTTTTTACGAAATCATAGGCGCAGGCAGTTTTAAGAGCTACTATTATTTCTTTGTCTGTTGCATCATTTTTAACCATTCTCATATTCTTGGCAATGGTATCGGCAAAAATTGTATTGCCCTGAGGTACATACGAAAACATTTCCCTTGTAGCAGCGGAGAGAGCACATTCATTTCCTAAATTATCCCTCATAACACTTTTTCCGGATTGTGGATTTATAAGTCCTAAAATTATTCGCATTATAGTTGTTTTTCCCTCTCCTGAAGGACCTACTATTGCCACAATATTTCCTGACTTTGCCAAAAGGTTTACATTAGATAAAACCTTTTCACCACCCTTATACGTAAAATCAATATTTTCTATTCTGATTTCCAATCCCTTAGAACTGTTTTCCTTTATTTTTTGTGCAGTTTCTTCCTCAATCACCGGCTCCGGCTTAATTTCAGATACTGACATAATTCTTCCTGCACTGGTGGTAGCTGATACCGCCTGAGGAACTAATGATATTAAAGAAGAAAACGAGGAGGACAAACTGTTTGCCAGCTGTATAAACAATGTAAGAGTTCCAAATATAATGGCACCCTTCCACAATCTGTATACTCCCCAGCCTAAACATCCGTAAGATACCAACATTCCCGTAAAAGATAAGAGACTTGTGGCGGTTATGGACATTTTGTTGTAATCCATCATTAAATCCTTATATTTTTGCTGTACATTTCTCATCCCTTTTTCAAAAAAATCCACTATTCCAAAACATTTAATTGTCTGTATATTCTGAAAAGAATCTTCCTGATATGTAATGACTTCACTGCTTGCTTTTCTAAGTTCCTGACTGTATTTTCTCATTTTTGACAAAATCACCCTGGACATTAGCACTGAAACCGGTGCGCTAAGTAATGCAATAACTGCCATAGTAGGGTCATAATATAAAATAATAACCAACGCTCCTAAAAACTGTGCTCCCTTGGTAATAAGACTGGGAAACCAGCTGATAACACTGTCTGAAACAGTTTTCACATCTCCTGTAAGCCTGTTTATTAAGTCACCGCTTCTATATTCATACAGCGATTCCCAATCAGCTTCCATTACCCTGTCGTAAATTTCTGCCTGAATTTCATTATATACTTTGGTACTGATTAAAACCGTTGCCCTGCTGGTTATGGCATTTAACACGATATTTCCCATACCCATGGCAATCATCAGGGAAACAACCCATCCTATTGCCTTTGTATCGTACCCTGTTACAATGTCAATCAGGTATTTACTCATTACACTTCCTGCTAATCCCATAACAGTTGCCAAAACACCTAACACACAATAAAGTAAAATTGCTCCCCAATAGTGTTTCGCGTATTTCAGCATCCATTTTGCTTCATCTTTTACCTGAGATATATTATGTTTTTTCATTAATCTCTCCTTAACATTTATAAGACAGGCGAATGCAATTTATCTGTTAATAACCGTACCTGTTCTCTTATTTATATAATACATTTTTCCTTTAATTCTATGTCTTCCCTTTGTGTACTTCTTTCCTGTTTTGCTAAAAAGGTATGTTTTTACACTGTCACTGTAAGCCTGATTTCTTATTACGGAACCATCTCCCTTTGTCAAATATCTGTATCCCTTTACCTTAATCCAACCAGTTCTTAAAGCACCGTTACTTCCTGACAGATAATATTTCTTTTTGCCCACTGAAATAAAACCTTTTCTCATTTTTCCGTTGTTCTTGCTAAAATAATACCATTTACTGTTATGCTTTACCCAGCCTTTTACTTTCCTACCATCTTCCGTAACATAATATGTGGCACCATTTTCCTTTACAAACTTTCCCTTGTTTTGAATAGGGTTTAAACCATAATATGATACAATGGCATTGGCATCTGCCACACCTAACATTTCTCTTTTTGCCTTGGTGCTAAAAAACTTTTCACAGTCTGATTTGCTGGTAACAAATCCATGTTCAATAATTATGCTTGGGATTTTAGTTTTTACTCCGTTTCTTACTATGGAATAATAGTCTGCCCTGGCACCGTTACCGTAATACATGTCATCTGCCTTTCTCAGTAAAAGTCCCAGATTCTTTATGCCCAAATCCTTTAAATTAGCCAAAACCTGTCTGCCTAATGCCTGAGTTTCAATTCGCACATTATCATTGTATCCAGACCTATATGCCGGAAGAATCATGGCTCCGTTTCTGTGAGGATTATCATCTGCATTAATATGCATACTAACTAGAAAGTCAGCATCTAAACGCAATGCATAATTATTTCTTGCCACAAGACAATCCCCTAACTTAAGGGCACTGCAGCATCTTCCTGTATTCCTTGTCATATATACATTTATATTTTCATATTTATTTAATTCATCCCTGCAGGCATTTGCTATGTCAAGAACTACTTTTTCTTCCCTTAATCCGTTTGCCTTTGCTCCTGTATGTACACTACAATGTCCCGGGTCTAAAACCACTGTTTTAGATTTAGATGGAGATATTTTAGAAATAATACTTTCCTTTGGTATCTTAGAATTATTTTCCGGATTTTTGGTAGTCTCTTCCGGAATAACTGCTGTAGTTTCCTCTGCTGTTCCTCTTTCTGTTTCATTTGCATATGCAGTATATGTATTTTGAACTCCTCCATAAATAGCTGTTATTGCAGCTACAAGCGCTATTGTTTTTACTAACTTTCTCATTTTAGCCTTATCTCTCCTGTAATTTAATACCATTTTTCAGTCTATAATAATCTTTGCGAATTAAAGCACCATTAATAACGTACCGGCACCTATTAATACACATCCTATTGCTGATTCACTAACATAAATTATGTTTACAGTGTTTTAAGTATAACAAAAATGTCAACATAATTAAACCCGGAAGAACAAGAATAATGTCTTTTCTTCCGGGTTTTTGCATTTATTTGGTTATCTTAACTTTTTTAACTGCCGACCATTTGCCAGCATTCTTGCCATTTATTCCCCTTACCCTGAAATAATATGTCTTTTTCCTAGTAAGTTTTTTTACAGTCACTTTTAATTTAGAGGATGTTATTGTCTTTGTTTTATACTTCTTTGCCTTAGAAAACTTTTTATTTAAAGAATACTGAATCTGATATTTCTTTGCATTGCTTGCTTTCTTCCAGCTAAGAGTTACTGTCTTTTTCTTTGAATTTTTCGCACTGCTGATTTTTGCCTGACCGATTTTCTTTACAGCCGGCTTTGGTGCTGTTCCTTTTGTAAGAACCAGTTTTTCCAAATTAACAGTGTAGAAATATGAATAATATTCTCCCTTAATCTTTTGCTGTAAATCCTTTGGCAATTCTAATATTTCTTTCTTGCCCGGTACTAAAATGGCAGCCTTGCCTAATATACTGTCATCTACTATTTTAAATACGGTATATTTTATGACTCCATCAGGATGGTCATCGTCAATGTAATGTACGGTATATACACCATAGTCTTTATTATCAGAAGTGCTGTGATACATTTGCAGGTAAACCTCACTAAACAGGTCCATAAGTACCACTCCCTTAAACTGATCTATCTCCCCATCACTGTCTAATACCGTTTCATATCCTTTAGTTTCAGGCTTAATATTCTCCTGACCTTTTATAGGCTTTGCAATTAAATAAGTTTTCCCTGCCTCAATTTCTTTATTTTCCAATATTTCATACATGGAATAATAGCCTGTTTTTTCCATGTTATCATCATACTTTGCATTGCCACCATAATATTTTCCGTCTTTTTTAAACTTATCAAGCCATGCTCCTTCTGAAACATCATATGCCTTAACATTTTCCGGAATCACATGTTTTTCTTTATCCTGCTTAACATTAACCTTTTCTGAAGTCTTTCCCTTTATAGCTATGGCTTTTGTCTTATCACCATTTGAAGCCCCAATTGTTTCTATTACAGGATATCCTTTTTGTGAATACATTTCCATGTCCACGGTGCTCTCTATTGTAAGAATTCCCTTTGTTCCCTCGGCACGCATATTAATCGCTGTTTCCTGTAATTTCTGCTTATTTACCACAAGTTTTCCATCTCCTGAAATAGTAAGATTTCCACCATATCCGTCTCCCCAAATAAAGATTGACCTTACTTCATTTTCACCTTTTACGTTAATTTTAAAATCATCACCCATAATATTGGCAACTAGGTTGTACTCTTTCATTTTTACATTATTTAGTGTAAGAGTGTTGTTTTTTTCATTATATGTCACACCATTTACCTTTTCCACCTTAGCCTGTGCAAAATTGGCAAATATAAACTTGTCGGTCTTTTCCGAAATCAATCTTAAATATGACGGCAACTCTCCCTTACCCGGTCCATTGGCTCCTAACACCATCTGAGGCATCATTGTAATCAACAATGCAAGACTTAATAATAAACTTATAACTTTTTCTTTCATAACAAATACTCCTTTCACGTATGTAATATTTTTTGTTTTCGAGGACCGGTTAAATCCGGCACTCCCACCTGTATTTGTATGAATAATATCCCATAAAGTTTACTTTTTTTTAAGTTTACATATGTCTCAAATCGTTATTTTATGGCATTTTTTTGTTATTTCCACTCATAATAAAACTGAATCAGACCCACTCTGGATTTGGTACCTGTTTTCTCATTTAAGTTGGCAATATGCCTGTACAATGCTGCTCTTGAAATATATAATTCTCCTGCTATATCCTGTACACTTTTGTCGGACGTAAGAAGTTTCATCATCACCTCTTTTTCCCTTGGTGTTAAGGAAAATGTTTCTGAGAATTTTATAAATTTGTCTTTTAAATCTTCCTCCTGAGTCTCTATAGACTCTATATCCTGTCTTATGCCATTATGCATATAGTATATGAATATTGATAAACTTATTAACACAAACATAACCAATGCTACAATGCTATTAACAAAAACGCTTTTTGTTTCAAACAAATTGATGGATAATGTTCCTATAATGGCAGCACATAAATTGTTTACACCACGTCCAAGACCTGCCCAAAGTTCCATTTTTTTCATATGGAAAGACAGTTCAATAAATGCCGTAGTAAAAAATACTGCGAAAAACCCTGCTGACAGATAAAATACTATAAGACCTACCATGAATCTGCCCCCTGTCATTATAACTAATACGCAAATAGTAGATAACAGAGTCACACAGTACATAATAATACTCATATACCGTCTTTTTCCCATATCAAATAAAATACCTGCCAAAATTCCACTTACTGCCAGCAATAGTCTTGGCAGCTGTCCTATGTCAACCTTTCCTGTGGAATGGAATAATGTAACCACATTATCAAGGGTAGAAAATATACATGCCATGAACAACACCTGAAAAATCAGGGTTATAGCTGCAACTTTTGGTCTTTTGAGTATATCCTGATTTTGCCCCGTTGCTGACACAATATCTTCCGGCTTTTTTAAAGCATAACTTAAAATAACAGCCAGCCATATTATCATCATTACTGACAATACAACAGCCTCTGCCCTGTCATTGTTTATAAGATTGTTATTAATGAACTGAAGGTACAAACCTATGGCATATGAAAAACCAATAGTCTTTGCCAGACTGCCATCTTTAAACAGATTAATTGCCACAAGGTAATGGGTTAAACTGCCTATAATTCCTAACAACACAAAAATAAGGCACCCGGCAATTAATATTAAAACATATGAAAAATGCATAACTATTATCAATACACCGCCAATATACCCTGCTACTGCCAATATGCTTCCTATGTATGGCACCTTACTCTTCACACAGCCTTTAATAAAAGGGAATATGATAAATCCCAATACGCTGGCTCCTAATATGTAACTTTGTGCAATTACCACACCTTTAGAATCAGTTACATATTTCATCATGTTGTCAAACAGATACTCTGTTCCTAAAAATATAAAATTAAATAATGCCAATATAATAACGGCATAAACTCTTTTTTTATTATTAATTATTTCTCTCATTTTTTATCCTGACTTTGCTAATTACTTGATAATAGGTTAGCATAAATTAAGATAAAAAGAAATGCCGGCTACCAAAATGATAACCGACATTGTTTTATTCTTATTTAATTTTACTGTTTACCACTTCCGGCAAATATCTTATTTATAAACACATTTTGAAAATATTTACAACATCTTCTTTTGCAAGAGGTTTAAATGCATATGCCAGTCCTCCCAGCCTTACTGCCTTTTCAGCCATTACTTCAAAATGACTTTCATCAATTCCAATATCAATAAAACTGCTCTTTAATCCTAATGTTTCAAAAAGGAATTTTTCCATCATTTCAATACCTTTGTTTGCAATTTCCATTGGTGGGAGATTTTCGTCAACTCCAAATACATTTACCGCAAAATCCACATATTTTGACACTGTAGTTTCGTCAAAACAATATTTCATCCAACGTGGTGTAAGTATTGCCAGACCTAAACCATGAGTTATGTCATATATTGCTGAGAGTTCATGCTCCATTGGATGACAACTCCACGCCTGACGCTTGCCACCATCTACAAATCCGTTTATTGCCCATGAGGATGTCCACAATAGGAAGATACTACTTAACGTCTGTTTTCTGCTCTAATATATCCCATGCATCTCCGTCATAAAAAGCTGCCGCTCCAATGTATTTTGTGCAGTCAATTACAGAACCGCCACCATATGCAAGCAGTACCTTTTTTCCGTACTTACTTAATTCTTCACCTAAATGACCTAGCTGATTTTCTCCAAAATACACCTTAGTAGGTATGTCGTATACAAAATTATTCATATGAAACCTCCTCCTTATTTTTTCCTCTTAATGTGAATTTCCGGTATTGCTACATTATCATATGTGATGTACCCGTCCTTGTCTGTTTTGTCGTCCTTTTCTTCTTCCTTTATTTCTCCTGTATGGATTTCAGGAACTGCAAGGTTTTCACTTTCCACCTCATAATCACCACGTTTTTTTCTTATTTTTTTTATGAGCATTTTTATACCTCCCGAATATACATTTTCTATAAAAAGTTAATGAAGAATGTAACTACTAAACTGTTTAAGAAATCGGCGAATAAACTTCCTACCAATGGAACTAACAGATACGCCTTAACTGATGGCTCGTATTTCTCACACAATGCCTGCATATTTGCCATGGCATTAGGGGTGGCACCCATTCCAAAGCCACATACACCTGAGGATAATACTGCTGCATCATAGTCTTTTCCCATTACATTAAACACTACAAAATATGTGAAGAACAATATAAGAAGTGTCTGTCCTGCCAATAAAATCACCAGTGGAAGTGCCAGTTCTGCTAACTGCCAGATTTTAAGGGTAATCATTGCCATGCCTAAAAACAGTGAAAGGCTTATACCACCAATGTCATTTATTTCACCCATATATATGGTAAATTTTCCTGAATATTCTCCTATATTACGAATGCAGGCTGCAACAATCATTGCACCTATATATATTGGAAAAGTCATTCCTGTAAGGGACAAAAGCTCTGACACAATGGTACCTATTCCAATGGCAATGATAATCTGGAAAACTGCTGAAGGGTACATACTTGTGTGTCTCTCGTGCTTCTTCTCTTCTTCCACCAACAAGCTGTCATCTTCCTGAACAACTGTATCTAACAGCTTTTTCTTTTCTATTAAACGTCTTCCTACAGGACCACCCATTACGCTTCCTGCAATTAAACCAAATGTAGCTCCTGCGGTACATAACGTAGTGGCTCCGCCAATTCCAAAGTCTTCCAAAACCGGGCCAAAGGCTCCTGCCGTACCATGTCCTCCAACCATTGGAATTGAGCCTGTACACAATCCCACTAACGGACTTATGTTTAGCAATTTTGAAAGTCCTACTGCCAGAAAATTCTGGGATACAATTAAGGTAATAACCAATCCAAGAAATACAATCATTGCTTTTCCGCCACTTCTCAAAACCTTTAGATTTGCCTGAAAGCCTACAGATGTAAAGAAAAATACCATGCATACTTCCTTTAAAATATCGTCAAAGGTAAACTCCGCCACTCCTGTTACATAGCATATACATGTAAATACTGCAAATATTACGCCACCAATAACCGGTGCCGGAATACAAAATCTTTCTAAAAAATTAACTCTCTTTTTTAAAAATTTTCCCAACATCAGAACAAGGACAGCAACTGCCATTGTCTGATACATATCCAATTCTATCTTCATATCAGCTGTTAATTATTTCCTTTCTCTATTTTAACGTCAATGCCGCATTCTTTGTAATATTCTGCAGCACCTTTGTGAAATGGAATTGAAATTCCTTCCACAGCAGTTTTTTCATCTAAGGAAATATCCACCGGCAGTGCCAGCTGAATTTCTTCCTTCTTATCAAAAAGAATTTTAGTTATATCCTTAACTGTTTTGTCTGATAATTTATCACTTGCCAGAAGAAGTGCTTTAACAGCAACCGTTTTAACATCCTGCTTTTGTCCATTGTATGTGCCTGCCGGAATAGTATATATGTTGTATGATTTGTAAGCTGACTCAAGTTTTTTGATACTTTCATCATCTAATGACAATAGTTCAATATCACACTGCTTCGCCAGTTCACTGATTACTGTAGTGGCTGTTCCAGCTGTACAGAAAAATGCATCAATTTCCATATCTTTTAACTTGTCTGCTGCACTGGTATAATCTAACTGAACTGTTTTTACTAATCTGTCTGTAAGTCCGTAAGCCTGTAAAATCTGTTTTGCACTTTGTTCTGTTCCTGATTCCTTTTCTCCTATGCTGATATTCTTTCCCTGAAGGTCATTTACCGATTTGATGTTTGAATCCTTCCTTACAACAATCTGACATGCCTCGTCATATAATGTTGCAATGGCACTGTATCCACGGTATTTATCGCCACCTGCGAAATTGCCTTCGCCGTAGTACGCATCATTTGTCATATCATTCTGGGCAATTGCCATTTGCAGATAGCCCTTTGATAAAAGTCGGAGATTCGCCGCCGAACCGGCTGTGGTTTTTACCTGCATATCATAGCCGTTGTCCGCCTCACTCACTACTCCTGCGAAAATATCGCTAAATACATGGTATGCACCGCCGATTCCTGCCGCACCCAATCTAATACTACTGCTGTCAGCACTGCACCCTGTAAGGGCAAATATCATTATAAATAAAATTATTAGTCTGTTTCTCACTAGAACACCTCGCTATGTTTTCTTGTTATTATGTATTTTATCATATAATTTGGATAAGACAAAGGGGAATGGTGGAAAGTGGTGGTGTACCAAAATTACTCTATAAAAAAATGAGATATTACCTTATAAATTTTTAGCAACATCTCATTCATATAAATTCCATTATTTATTTTTATATTGTTTCATATAGTAAATCGATTTCGTCAATTTCTTTTTTTAATCTATCTGAAATTTCATTATTAATGAATTCCTGCTTTATCTTTGCAATAAAATGTAAATCTGTAAACAAGTGTGTAATAGTGTTCAATAGACTTCCTATGTCAAGATTTTTAGGATTACGAGTTATAGCTGTATTAATAATTGTACTTGTGGATGCAATAGAATTTGAAATCAAAAGTATTTTTCGCGTTCTCACCTCAAATAAATCCTTATCCTCATTTTCTTTTCTAAACAAACCATGTGCTAAAGTGATAATAATATCAAACAACTTCATATTCTTCTTGTTCTTAACATAATCTCCCCTTTCCTAATCCTCCTATTTATTGATATTTAATCTTACCCATATATTACAATATACACACATTGTACCAAATCAGGGTGGCAGATTATGTCAACCTAACAAAAAAATTGGAATTAAAGGTAATTACTCCGATTTATAATTTCAAAGCTGATGATAACTAATTTTTCTTATTTTGAATATTAATAAACATTTTAACCTTGGAGAGGGTTTAAGCTAGCCTAAACCTTTATATTCCATACTTTTCCAAATCTACTTTACCCTCTACCACTTCCACTCCGTCTTCCATCAATCTCTTTGCCTGTTCATTTTCTCCACCAAAAGCAAAGGCCCCTGAAAGTTCTCCTTTGGAATTGACAACTCTAAAGCATGGGATATTTTCAGGGTCCGGATTTTTGTGCAATGCATTTCCTACAGCTCTTGCCATCTTTGGCTCCCCTGCCATTTCCGCAATCCTTCCATAGGTTGCCACATGCCCTTTAGGAATTTTCTTAACAGCTTCGTATATTCTTTTTGTTGGACTGTCAGTAATAATGTCGTAACTTTCGGCTATCATTCTTTTTACATCCTCATCAGGTACATTTCCATCAAGAATTATGGTATTCCAATGTTCTTTATTCTGATGATATCCCGCCACAACTGATTTATATGTCTGTCTCCAGAAATCTCTCCATTGCGGGTCAACCTTCACATTTAAATTAATAACTCCGTCTTTCTCATAAATCCAAAGAAATGCTTTTCTGCTTCCTTTTATTCTTATTAATTGCCAATTAGTATCCTTAAATGGGGTGTCCAAATATGTATTTTCAAATGTTAATCCATAGGATATTGCTTCCTGTCTTGTTTTCATAATCTTATCTGTGCTCCTTTTCATAGATGTTGTCTACACATCCACTATTTCTTTTACCACATGGATATAAACCAGATTTTCTACAGCAATGTTTCAGTCCATTCTGTTTCCTTAAATCCAATTAACACCTCATTACCATCAACAAGCAATGGACGTTTTACTAACATTCCGTTTGTTGACAATAATTTTAATTGTTCATCCTCACTCATTGTCGGCAGTTTATCCTTAAGTTTCATTTCCTTATAAAGCAATCCACTGGTATTGAAAAATTTCTTTAAGGGTAAGCCACTTTCAGAAAACCACTTTTTTAACTCATCATATGACGGATTATTTTCTACAATATGACGTTCCGTGTACTCTATGTTATGCTCATCTAACCATTTTTCTGCCTTTTTACACGTTGAACATTTTGGATAACATATAAATAACCTTTGTTTTGTTTGCATAATTTCATCCTTTCCACACCAATTATTCCCATACATCTCACGACTTCCCCAATCTTCCCGACTAATGCAATTATCCTTCTACATAAAGAGCGTGTACATATGGTAAGCTAATTATAAGTGCTTCATTATTTTTATAGAATTATATCATTCTTCGCCATTTATTGCCACAACTGTAAATACCGCCTTTTTCTGCTTATCAGTCAGTGGTTTTAACATTCTCACTTCAAGCATTCTTTCAACTATAAAAGGAATATTTTCTCCCCATGTAAATGAGTTGCTATTATTGTATCTTACAAGTTTTTCCAAATGTTTGGGATATTTATGCCGGTTTGCCTTGTAGAATCTTTCATCTGTTCTTTTTCCTTCTTCCAGCACAAATTCCGGAATCTGCATATGAGTTTTTACAAAATTGTTTATGGTACCCACTAAATTTCCGTCTTTTACATTTATAAGTGTAATCTGATTTTTCCCGTCAGCTACATATCCCTTTGCTGATAAATTTGAGAAACTATTTACACTTATCTTGTCTTTCTCACAACCATTTGATATGTACGAATACAAATCCTCCCAATCATCCGGATTATTGTTTCTCCAATCTATACTTCTACCACTGTACATACAGTTATACTGTATACTTTGAAGCACCTGCCTGTTATCTCTCCATACCTGATCAAACATATAACCGCAACCTTTGTATTTATCGTCTAACTTCTTTTTTGTACAATCATCCGTCACATTTGCATAAGCAATAAAATGTCCTCCATCCGGTCTTTTTACTGCAAACTCTTCCCAATTTTCCCAATCATCTCCCAGGGAAATTAATGTCATCATTATTAAATTATATTTCAAATAATTCTTATCATTATTTGGACATATCATTCCCCAGTTATCATCTGCCTTATCAAATTTGTCAAACATGTCCTTAAAAAGATTCTCGCATAAAAAGTCGGCAACATCTTTTTTAATTTTTAACTCTTCTGAAAAATCTTCTCTGACATCTGTTATATACATATTTGTCAGATATTTTGGATTTTTTGAATTATCAATCTGATCAATATATCCCCACTCAACCAGTTTTCTCAGTTCTCCTTCAATATAAGCAATGGGAACTTCCAATTCTTTTGCAATTTCTGTTACTGTCCTTGCCTGATAGTAACAACTCCATGCAATATTTTGCTTTAACCTTGAATCAAACATATCTTTTGTGTCACCACTTTTACCCGGACTTCCACTATGTCCCATACTAACAAAATATACAGGATTTACACTTAAATTACCATTCTTAACCATATCAATTTTCTCCTTCAATCCACTTCTGATGTCAGATAAATGCCATTTTACGGTTCCAACAGAAATATTAAGTTCTTTTGCGATTTCCATTACAGACATATCCTTATAGTATTTCATGTATGTAATTGCCCTTTGTCTATTGGACAACATTCCAATTTCTCTTCGCAGTTTTCTGTATGTTTCTCCACTTTCAATACAATCAAAACCGCTCTCAGACACCGGATATTCTATTTTCATAATGTCTATGTGTTGATTTGCCATTTTTCTGTCAATAAATCTTGCATATACATTACTTGCTATTCTATATACATATCCTTCTATATTTGCAATATTATCCGACTTAAGAAATGACTTATATACTTCCAACACTATGTTTGAAGCAAGTTCTTCTGCATTATCAACATCTCTCATTTTAGACATTGCAAATCCAAATATTTTCTGCTGGTATTCAACTATTAATCTGTCTGCATTTATCTTGTTCACTACTTACCTCCATGATAAACAAATGTGCACTTTTTGTTTTCATTAATATAGTGTGTGGAATAAGAAAATAGGTTGGGTAGAAGTTACATTTAATCCTCTTTTTCCCTTAAATCTTCAATTAATTTGAACACTTCCGGATGTCTTTTTTTCAAATGTTCATCAAGAATATGCCTTCTTTCCTTAAATCTCTCTGCCATTTCAGGATGCTCATCCCTGATTCTTATATGTATTTCTTCTCTATGCTTTTCAAAACGTTCAGCAATGGTCTTTTCATCTTTTCCCGAAATATTAACAATCTCTTTTAGGTGTTCTTCCAGATGTTCTAACCACTCGTCCTCATCAAAAGCATCCATATGTGACCAGCTTCCGTGGAATAGTTTTTCCATGTCTCCTGTTTTCTTTAACTGCTGAATCTGTAGGACAATTTGTTTTTCAATTTGTTCCTCACTTTCAGCACCATATGCCCAGACGAACTCCTGAACCTTATTGTCAGCTCTTTTTCTTGAAGCACTTCTTTCTACATTTTCCACACCGCCTTCTAAAGGATATGGTCTACCAATTCCCATGTCCTTCAAAGCAATATGGATAGTTCTTCTGACTCTTCCGTCTTCAATCATATAGCCCAGTCCCAGTTTTCTAAGCTGCTCGTTAATACTGGCAATATGCTCCGTCATATAAAATCCAATCCCCTTCTCTTCGAGGGACTTGTAAAGCATTGCCAGCCTGTCTGCCGCAGTTATGTCAATACTTCCAACACCACCTGCATCAAGAATTACTGCTTTAGTATCAGATTTAATGCTGTCTTCAATGTCACGCTGTAACACCTGAATATTTCCAAAAAACAGATTACTGCTAAATCTATAAATTACAACACCTTCAATTGCGTGTATCTGGCTTCCTTCCTTCAAATCCCTAAAATGTCTGTGTCCCGGCTGTATTCCAAGAAAACATCTTGAAGGTTTTGAAGTCCTTATAATCATTTCCGTAAAAGAAAGAATTATGCCGATTAAAACTCCATTTATTGTTCCAAGTAAAAGCACGCCGAAAAAAGCTCCCATAAAAATTAAAAATTCAGTTCTGCTTACTTTCCACAATCTTACTGCCAAGTCAAACTCAGTTGCACCCATAAGTGCCGAAATAACTATTGCCGTCAAAATAGGAATAGGAAGATATCCGATAAATCCGGTTCCACAAAGAAGCAACACTATCATAGAAAGTCCTGCCACAATACCTGTAAGCTGAGTTTTTGCCTGATACTGTTCCCCCATTGCCGTACGTGAAACTGAACCGTTAATAGGACAACATCCTGTAAAAGCAGCCATAAAGTTGCCTACAGAAAAAGCTAAAATCTCCTGATTGTCATTTATTCTGTAATTATTTTTCTGAGCAAAGCTGTTCTCTGCCAACAATGTTTCAGCCATAATTACTACTGCCACTGATAAACTTATTGTAATGGTCTGCTGAATGGGAATAGCCGAGAAATCAGGAATACTCCACTTTGGAAGTCCCGGCTCTACTGCATTTAAAGTCTTAATTCCCCAATCTCTTATTGGAAGACTTATTGTGAAAATCGTACCCACAAACATTAAAACTACTGCCATTGGAAATTTAGGCATTATCTTCTTCGAGGCAAAAAGTATTACCAGCGCTATCACTCCCATAATTACTGATGGCATATTTATATTAAGCGCAGTCTTATAGATATGTTCGGCTAATTCGAAAAACTCTCCTGTTCCCGATGTGCCTCCCATAACCTTTGGAATCTGCATTAATATGATTGTTGTACAAATACCTGTTATAAAACCACCCATTACTGGTGCTGAAATGTAATTAACCAGCTTTCCGGCTTTCATAAAATAAAAAGCCAACAACCATAAGGCAACAAAAAACGTCATAACAGGAACTGCTGCCATAGCCTTGTCTGAACCTGCCTCTATATTAAGTGTCAAAAGTGCCGAGCCTACAAGAGCTGCCGGTGCCGCATCCACACCAAATATAAACTGAGGCGATGTAGAAAAAAGTCCAAAAACAAGAATTGGAAATACCGAACCATACAATCCGCAAACTGCAGGCAGACCGGCTATCTGTGCATATCCCATAGAGATAGGAATAGACACCGCCATAATAATAATTCCTGCAATAATGTCCTTTATAAAATTGTCTTTGTTATAATTTCTTAATGTTTGCAATAGTTTTATATTCATTTTAAAGTCCTTCCTTTTTCAAGATACTTATTTTTATATTATATCTTTATTGCCATTAATTTTAAAGGTAATGTGAAATCTCAAAACATACACTGTCTCTATCCCAATGCATGAATGCCACCAATCTAGTAACTACTTGAATCTATATATTAGTTATCGTTTTTTTATATTCCCGATACGCAATTAATATCACAACTTCAAACATTACTAAACAATTCACCTGAAAATCATCGGTGACGTTTAACAATTCTATACTCATCTCATTCCAATCACCCGGTCCATAAATAGGAAACATACAAAATCCTATAACCGCTCCCATAACAAAATAATTACCTATCCAAAAATATTTATTTTCTTCAACTATTTTTATAAAATTATTCTTATTACGGAAAACAATATAACTTATCACTGTCAAAATAACGGAAAAAATTAATGCAACATATATTGTTTTATAATCAATATCGTAATTATATACTCCAAGTATTTCCGAAAAGTTTATATTAAAAATATAAAAAATGCATCCTATAATTTCATAGAAATAAATTAATAAAAATAGTGAATTAGCAATATGATCCGTCTTATGATATTTGGCAATTATACAACCCAATATTAAACCTACAATTGTCCCTAAAAAAATACCCTTTACCGAAAAATCAAGGTACCCTGGAATAAAACATCCTAGCATCATCCCAAAATAAATTACTATTACACTATATTTAAACCTTCGAGATATGTATTTTTCATTTACAATAAGCAATGTTCCTATGATTATTTTAATTATCATTAGTAAAATATCACCATGAATTTGATTATATATTTTTATTATTTCAATCATGCTTCACCTCTATTTAGTCGGTTACTATACCGGATATACATATATTACCATGCCGTCTCCAGTAGAATATTATTTTTCTTATGCTATTCTTTTTTCACATAAGTTAATTCAAGGAATTCCAGCTTGCCCTCTCTTAATGAAAATCTTTAATTTTCTGAATTAATAATTTGATTGAAACACTGCTACTTCTTCGCATTCTCTTCCAGTTCCAGCATGTACTTATCAAAGTCAGACATAAATAATCTGTCCTGAATGACACGATATTTTTCAAATTCAGTTTCAGCTTTTGCCTTGGCAATTTCTGCTGTGATTCTACCTGCATCCTGAAGTACCTCTCTGTCATCTGCCATCAGGAATAGATCCAGTCGTTTCGCCCAATCCTCCATTGTCATCGGAATATGACGTTCTGCACGATCCTCTGCCAAATCCAGATAAGCAGATACAATACGCTCCAGTGAACGCATTTCTTTCTCTGAAAGATAATTCTTCGCAATGCTCACATCGCTTTTTACAATCTTGCCTTCCGGTGCTGCTGCCCAAGTGGTCAATCCCATATGTGGCTTATCTGCATCGGCTCGCTCATAAATCAACTCCGCTGCTGTATGTCCGTGAACTGCATAGTGCATCTTGTTCTGCACTTTTGCAAAGAACTGCTTTGTTGTTTTTGCTGTCCGGTCATAATCAAGAGCTGTAGCATAGATGTCTGTTATCTTCTGATAAAATCTACGCTCGGACAAACGAATTTCACGAATCTGCTCAAGCAAACGGTCAAAGTATTCTACTGTAAGCACAGAACCACCATTCTTCAAACGCTCGTCATCCATGACCCAGCCTTTGATGGTGTAATCCTTCACGATACCATTGACCCACTTACGAAACTGCACTGCCCGTTCATTATTCACCTTGAATCCAACCGCAATAATCATTTGAAGATTATAATGCTTTGTATCACGAGTCACCTGACGGGAACCTTCGGTTTGAACTATCCGGAAATTCCGGATAGTTGAATCTTCCTCAAGCTCTGAGTCGGAATAAATCTTCTTAATATGCTCATTGATTGTACGAACATCCACATCGTACAATGCCGCCATCATCTTCTGTGTCAACCATATATTCTCATCCTCATAGCGCATCTCAATACTGTCCTGCTGGTCGCCAACAGAAGCAACATAGGTCAAATATTCCGCTGCACTGGAACGGATGGTTATTTCGTCTTTCTTCTTTTTCAAAAAGGATTACCTCCTTCTGTATCCTATACTAAACACCTTTTAGTTTCACTCTTTTTTTAATTTTCGTGGACAAGAGGTGGACAAATCGACCATTTTCCCACTTCTAATCCTCGAAACTCCTTTATTTATCGGCTAAGCAAACACACAGTCTCCACATGAAAGGACTGCTGTCTATGAATTACCATCGTGAAAGGAAACATATCCATGAACCTTTTAACGATAGGTCGAGGCTATCGTTAAAAAGTGTCACCACTGAAAACACTTTTTTAACTGTTCTCTACTTTTGAATTGCTTCTATAATATATGTCTTTCCTTGGAAAGGAACCTCATCTCCAATCCAGCAGCCTAAAAGGCTTTTTGCCAATGGCGGAATCTTTGTGGAATTCGGAAGATAATTTACCAGTATTGTTTTTTGTTCATCGGTTTCCTTAATACGAACATTGACTTTTTGACCAATAACTATATACTCTTCTTCAACACTATCTTCAGAGTTTTCTTCTTCTGATATGTCATTGCCATCAACATCCATATCTTCATACTCTTTGGATTCCTCTTCAATCTCTACCCCCTGCTCATCACCTTGTAAAATTCCATAGATGTTATCAATGAGCATATCAGCAATCTCATCCTCATCAAGACAATCTAAAACAACTCCACCGCCTACTGCATTCAAGAATTGCAATGTTGGTCTTATATGTTCCTTGAGTGAAAGCTGTGTGTTTTCCTCTTTGAAGTTTTTGAATGCTTTAACGATGCCATTCAAAATAACCGGATTTGCAGAGAAATTATTACTGTAAAAAATATCGGAAATTTTACTACTAATATCGTTGCTACCTATAATATCCAATTTTTCAAATGGATTTGCTACATTACTTGGATCATAGGTATTTCTTCCAACCCACCAACACTTGGCTATGGAATTTCTAAATAATCCGGCTCTTGTACCACCAGAAAAGAAAAATCTCGATTTTATATTTGATACAGCCTCTTTCTGTGTTTTAGGTGATTTTGTATCATAGTCCCATCTTTTTCTAAGGTAATCGTAATAAACCGAATGGCACAGACCCGCCCACAGTCTTTCATCACAAGCCTGTGACTCTGTCAAAAATGACAAGTGCTGATAAATAATCTTACAGTTCGCAAACTCAACTTCACCTTTTGACATATCAGAATCAATCGGTGCCAACTGGAAATCTTGTATCTCCTTAAATTCGACAAACGGATCTCCTCCACATACCTTCCAAAGCCATTTATTATCCTTTTCTGTGAAATACATGTTGTAAACCATATCGAGGTTTGATTTAAGGATGTCCAGTGCTTCTTTTTTCATAAAATATAGTTTCATTTAAACATCCTCCTCTTCCTCATCAGTTTCAAACAAATCTGCAAATTTTCTCAATGCAGCATTCAACGGTAATTCCATTGCTTCCTGTGCTAATTGCACAGAGGTCTTATCTGAATATAACATCTCATTTTCCAAGTCTACTCCACGTTTCTCATAGGCCTTTGATAAAGAAATATACCAATTTGTACCTGCATAATTTTCAATGCCATTCTCTTGCTTTAATTCTTCAAAAACATATACTAAGGCAGGGAAAACCATCATGGAGTTCAATATTGGTTGAAATTCTTCTTTGTCACAGAAACGAGAGTAAATCTCATACTCTTCTAATCCCAAACCGATACCAATTTGTGCAGTTGACAATTCCACCTCCATTGGCTTTGGTTCTGTTGTTAACCGCTTATACACCTTAAAAATTGAACTTGCGCTGTTAAATTCTTCGTAATTCTTTACAATATCAATAGCTGGTATATTTTTATACGCAAGAATACTTCCTTTCGACAGTTCGAATGACAGCCCTTGATAATCATCGTCCCAATTAGAATTCACAAAATGATTAACATCTTTTTTTGTCACTATTAAAACGATAATTTCTATTCTTCCGTTAATTCTTCCAATCGGAATTTCTTTGCTTACGTGATTGGAAATATCATGAATTGTAGTTCTATATGATGTGTTTGCGCATTCAATATGAATCACATATTCAGCATCACCTTCCAGGATCATTTTCTGAAGTTCTTTGTTATCCATTTCTATATCGAAATCAAACAACAGATTATTAACACCATTCATTTTATACTGCACATCTGCATCAAAGACAGAATCAGTGTAATCATCTCTTTCTTCGCTTAGAACTGGATATGTATATAATCTTTTAGTTATGTTCATATACATTTACCTCCATCGCATAATCCCGGTTATCAAGCAAAGTGATTTCAAACTGGACTTTTTCGTTTCCCTTCATACTAGAAAAATCTACACCTTCCGAACTCTTCTTTATTCCTGTGCACCCCATCAACTCTGATGCAGAATGGATGGCCAGTCGATTTGATTTACCATTTTCACCAACTGTAACAATCTCAACATGCCCTGCACAAATATCCCGTGGCAAAATAAAGGAAACTCTATAAGTGTTTCTCGATGTCTTTATAACTCTAACATTCTTAAGTTCTTGGTTTATATCTCCACCATATCTTTTATGTACGGTATCATGTCCACCTTGTTCCGCTCTTCCTTTATGAGAATCCTTTTTACTCCTATGTCTAGTACCACCTAAATTCCGAGTTGTTGGATCATCTCCATCAGAACCGATGGTTCCTTCCGTATCCGTGTTTTTCGACTTTCCATTTCCATCACTGCCGTAAAATAAACCCTTTGGCTTTGTTTTTGATGTTCGAGGCTGAATTGTAATGGAACCAATCTTATCTTGAAGACTTTCTTTATTACTGTCATCTCCACGCTGATTAGTCTTATCCGATTCCTTCTGAAGAACACCAGCCAAACCTGCAACTTCAATTTCATCGTCACTGGAATGTTCGCCCAACGTTTGAATACAGCCTCTTATCCAATCCTTTAGCTCATTGTTATATTCTTTTGCAAGCGGCACATTTGTTGAGTGTCTGCTTGGCAACCACTTATCATGTGCTGGCGTTTCCATTTCTCTAAAGAATTCATTAAGCTCTTTACCTCCCATTTCAAGCACACCAGAAAATGAAATAATTCTCGACATACTACCCAATGCAAACAATTTCATTCCGGAAGATCTAGTGATGAGAATTTTTCTATTCAATTTCTCCGAAGGATCGACCAGAACGCTAAGTTTTAGAGTTCCCATCCCGTGAAAGTCCTTTTTGAACACTTTTGTTTCAGGTCGAACAAGCACTTGGTAGTACCAATATGCATTTTTTATCTTTGAGTTATACGTGCTGAGATAACTTGCAAGCGTAGAGTTATCGATGACTTTATTGTCAACTGTAACACTTAATAAATTCTTGTGAATAGACATCAAGAAATTTTCTAGAACCTCGTTAATTACATCGCTATTCCATTCATGTCCCGCATTAAATCCGTACACAAAAACATCTGTACCAATCTCAGTTCTCTGATATAGTTTTTCCAACTCACTGATAGAATCAACAGGTAAGTTACCTTCCGGATTTCCGTAATAACCAATTCCAGTTGTCATCGTATTCATACTATTGCTTAAATCTTCTGGAAAAGATATAAAGCGTGACATTCCCTGTGCAGCAGTCTCTTGATCTTCATTTAGAGTTCTATAAAAAACTAATCTATAATCCGAATTTGTAAATGGTGCGTTCTTTCCTATTCCAAATGCTCCGGCTTTATCACCCGTTTTTGTCGCACCACCATCGAGTTTTGTCAATGCATTCCAGCCTTCGTCACTATCCTCATATGGATGGCTAAGTCCAGTTGTGTTGAAATCGCTAATTCGCAAAACAACTGTATTAGGCTTCTTAATTGCATTTAATGCCTTTGTCAGTACCTTAATGGTCTTTTCACTATTCTTTTTCGACCAATAATCATAAGCCTTCTGAATTTTAGAAGCATACTGCTCATATCCAGGAATATCAGAAGAAGGAATTCTATACTGTTCAAAATCAACTTTGATGGTCGCATTACTGCCTTCCACCGCTGCATCTAATGAGTTTTGACAAATTTCTCTTGCAAGCGACTGTATCTCTGTTCCTGTAAAGGTTTCAATGCCTGCGTCCGATACTCCACGCACTTGTCCAAATCCATTATGCGGAAACTTCCATTCAATAGTCATCTAAATCACCTCAACGTAAATTTGCTTTCTTTATTGCTATTATCCTGATACTTGCTTTTACAAGTTTTTAATTCTGATTCTAGTGCAGAGAAAATCTTTTTTACGTCTTCATCAGTGTATTCATATGTTGCGGTATTAGAGCAGTTACTTAAAAGTCGAATCATATCAATAATTTTGTTTGTTCTAGCTTCAGCAACTCTTATAAATTTATCATGCTTCGATTCAGCCATAATTTTTCTCCTTATCGTACATTTTTATTTTATCATACACATTTCAACTATATTTGTCAATATATCGCAATTATTTCTAAATTATTTTTCATATAATTTTATTATTTGTAAATTAAAATGTCCAGACTTCCGTCTGGACGCTGCTAATTTCTTTATATTTTATCTTAAAACATTGATTTCCATCTTGGCCTTAAAGCAGACCACAAACTTATCGTCATAAATCTTTATCTGATCGATGTATTTCCTTACTAGCTTATCATCATACTCGGTTATCTGAGTATCCTGTGTTTTAACATAGGCTACAAGTTCATTGATTCGCTGTCTGGTGCCTTCGGTCTGAGCATGCTTTACCAAAAGCAGCTGTTTATTCTGCCTAAGCTTTTCCATTTCATCAGCACATTTCGAATAATCTTTTTTGCTGTGTACCAATTCCAAGAGTTCCTTTTGCTTTTCTGCAATGGTCTTGTTAATTTCCTCAATTTCATCAGAATTGTCTTGGCTGACAACTTCCAGAATATTCTCTTCCAATATAGCTATCACATCCTTGGAACTCTCCAATACAGCATTCATGGCATCGATAACTGCCTGTTGAAGTTCTTCCTCCGGCACTGTCGGTGCTGTGCAACCCGATGGTCCATTTTCCACTCTTGTGCAGCATCTCCATACTATTGATTTCTTGCCTCGGTTATTCCAAGCCACTCGCCTATAAATATCTCCGCATTTCATGCAAGTGCAAATGCTTGAGAGTGCGTATCGGCTAGAGTAGATTCTTCGTTTCTTCCCATCTCTTCCACTTGTCATATCGGCTCTTCTTAGCATTTCTTCTTGAACCTGGGTGAATACATCTCTCGGTATGATTGCTTCCTGACTGTTTTTTACATAATACTGGGGAACCGTTCCATCGTTTTTAATTCTTGTTTTTTCGATAAAATCTGTTGTGATGGTCTTCTGCAAAAGTGCATCACCAATGTATTTCTCATTTGAAAGAATTCCACGAACCGTACTCATATGCCATTTATAACGTTTTCCTCCGGTTTTAATATGATCTCGTTCCAGTCCCATTGCGATATCTCTAAAGTTTGCCCCTTCCAAATACTCTCGGAAGATACGCTTCACAACCTTCGCTTCTTTCTTATCAACGATTAGGTTTCCTTTTGCATCCTTCGTATATCCGAGGAAATGCTCATGGTTCACTACTACCTTTCCTTCCTGGTATCGGAACTGCAGTCCCAACTTTACGTTCTGTGATAAGGATGCTGATTCCTGCTGTGCAAGCGAAGCCATGATAGTAAGGAGCAGCTCCCCAGATGCCTCTAGGGTATTGATGTTTTCCTTCTCGAATATGATGGCTATATTCTTTTCTCTCAGCTGTCTTACATACTTTAGGCAGTCGATGGTATTTCTTGCAAATCGGCTGATTGACTTAGTAATAATCAAATCTACTTTTCCAGCCATACAGTCATCGATCATCTCATTAAATCCTTCACGCTCCTTGGTATTGGTGCCGGAGATTCCATCGTCAGTATAGGTTCCAGCAAGTTTCCATTCCTTATTTCTGCCAATATATTCTGTGTAGTGCTGAACCTGCACTTCATAACTCCCCGCCTGTTCATCGCTGTCAGTACTGACTCGGCAGTACGCTGCGACTCTTAATTTCGGCTTATTTTCTTCCTTAGATATTCGATTGCCTGCTCGTATTCTGGCAGGAATCAATGTTACATTCTCATTCATTTGCTACCTCCGTGATTTGACTATATGCGTATTCTGCCTGTTTGTATGGATCATCGTATTGCACTGCTACCTTTCTAATAGTGAAAGTACCAATCTCTCCTTTCGGATGAGGTCTGTATGCTCCTATACGATTTTGGCTTTTGGCATTGTTTCCTCTGATTTCCTGTGCCTTCGTAAAAACATTTTCATTGATAATCTGCGGATAATACTCTGTGCCAACATACACTTTGTTTTTTAGAAATCTGCCGATTACCGAGTGCGTTTTATCAATTCCGGCTTTCTTAGCTGCAGCTCTCATGGATCCACATTTAATGTATTCTCGGAATAACATTCTCACTCTTTCTGCATTTGGCTCATCAATAACTGCTTGACCATTGTCAATGATGTATCCGTATGGTGTATGTGTCATGCGTTCACCAACCTCTCCGTTAAATTCAGTCCGCATTTCAGATTGAAGGTTATTTCATCTCTGCAATGAACTGTCATCATATCAACATATTCCAGGAACATCTCATCTTCAAACTCTGTGATTTCTGCTTTCTTTGAAACAAACCGTAGGAGCTTCTGTGCCTCTTCCAAATGAGTAAGGTCACCATTGATACTCTTCGAAATCAGCTGTTTCTCCATTGCAAGCCTGTCAGCCTCTAAGATTAGCTGATTCTTTTCTGTGTGGAAAATCTCCGGCTCGATATAACTGGAACTCAGCAGATTCGTAAGAACCGTTATCTGTTCCACGTTCTTTTCTATCTGTTCTTCCAATGAAAGCACCTGGTACAATCCTTCCTTATTGTTTGCTCCTCTTAGTTCTTCAACAAAAGGCTTTAATACCTTTGCATGAGCAGTTTGCAACTTCCGAATCATTCTGAGAAATGCTGTCTTGATGTCCTCATCACGGATGTACATCATAGAGCAGGCATCCTTATCTGTAATATGCGTATTGCAGCACCAAGCAACATAATCTCCGCTCGGCTTATAATGCTGTCTTCTCTTAAATGTTGATCCGCATTCGCCACAGATAATCTTCCCGGAAAATGCATAAAGACGCTGGTACTTTCCAATACCTGCCTCAATGCTTTTTTCTTTTGCTCTCTGTCCAATCACTGCTGCCGCCTTATCAAAAATCTCATGGCTGATAATCGGTTCATGATGATTCTTGCAAAGGTACATGTTTTTCTCTCCGTAATTGGTGTGCCGATTGAAATCATCATCGGTATATGTCTTTTGAAAAATTACATCCCCGGTATATTTTTCATTCTGCAGAATTCCTCTTACAGTGGATGGATGCCATTTAGTTCCCTTCCTACTTTGAATGCCCTTTTCGTTGAGTTCTCTTGCAATCACATAGGTTCCCATGCCGTTAATGGTCATGGAAAAAATCTCCTTAACAACTACTGCCTCTTCCGGAATGATTACCATCTTACCATCTTCGTTTGCGTATCCATATGGTGGATAGCTGATAGTGAAAATCCCTTCTTCGAAGCGGTGTTTTACGGACCATTTGCTGTTTTGCGAAATGGATCTCGACTCGCTCTCTGCAATGTAACTTAATATGGAAAGCATCAATTCTGAACTCATGTGTTCGGTGTCGATATTTTCCTTTTCGAAGTACAGATAAATGTTTAATAATGCCAGTCGTCTTACCATCTCCAGGCAGTCGGTTGTATCTCTTGAAAATCGACTGATAGACTTTGTGATCACTCGGTCGATTTTGCCATCTTCACAATCCTTCAGAAGTGCAAGCAGTCCATCACGCTTTTCCACCTTTGTGCCGGAAACACCTTCGTCATAATACAGACCTGCATATTCCCATTCGGAATTCGCACTAATGAAATTGTCGTAATGTTCCTTCTGTGTTTCCAAACTTAGTAACTGCCCATCCGATCTGGTAGATACTCTGGCATAGGCAGCAACTCGTGTTTTCTTTTTTCTATGAAACTCTTGATGGCTTCAATCTTGGTTATCCTTGCCATTGTCTCACCTGTTATGAAGTGACCTTTGTCAAGAGTAAATTCACAAAAATCACCACAAACTTTTCCTTTCATTAAATTTTAACACTGGGTACAGAGGTAGAACCCCAGACTAACAGTCCCTGGCCTTGGCCACTCTGTTATACGTGGATTGGTTACCAACAGGTCAATGATCCGCCGTGAATCTTGCCGTCTCCTAGCGTGAATCAAAATATATAAATATAGTGTCAACAGAGGTGAGTCGCAAATAATTAGGACCTTAGAGTGCTCCAAGGCTCTACCTCTGTATCCAGTGTTAATTAGTTGTTTTGCAGATGTAATCTGACAGAGTCAGTTTCTTCTGCTTGATTACCCTTAAGAATATTCAGATGATTCTGTCAGGGACCTGTCGCCAATGGCGATGCGAAGCATCCTTGACTGAAACAGATGAATATTCTACTAACTTACATGTTCTGTCATCATACCCCAGATAAAACACGCTAATTCTCTTGCTATTGCTGTTGCTGCCACATTTCGATTAACTCCTTTGTTTAGAGTCATTTTGTAAAGCCTTCGTCTAAGCCTTTCATTTGCTTTATCTACATACGCAATTACTTCCGGTGGATTTCCTTGCTGTCTTTGCCTCAATGCCACTGATTTGTGTCCTACATTTCCCCTTGTATAACTCTGGGTTGCTTCAACTAAAAGTCTTCGCAAGTGGCTATTTCCAGCTTTTGTTATGCTGTAGCGATTAACTCTCGTATCACTGGAATCTTCACTTGGTACAAGACCTAAAAATGAAGCAAATTTCGGTGCTTTTTCAAATCTTTCAAAATCACCAACTTCGACAATCATTTAAAGGGCTGTATGTGTCTTAATTCCAAGAAGACAACTCATATGTTTTACTTTTTCTTCGTATCTTTCTGCTGATGCAAGTTCTTCTATTCTTTCATCAAATCTGTTGATTTTTTCTGTTAAATATTCATACGTCAGAAGATACTCATCTAAAGCTTCTCTTTGTAAATCTGGCAATTCCAAATTTTTTAACCATTTCAGATGTGCAATAGTCCAATAAGATTTTCCGCCTTCAAAACGTTTTCCCTGTCTTAAAACAAACGCAAGTATCTGTTGTTTTACCTTTTTGAGATACAGCTTCTGGTCATCACGCATTCTAATATATTCCTTAACATCATTGTCATCATTATCTGGAACATATACTTCACTATAAGTATGAAATGCCAGACATCTGGCTATATTTGCAGCATCTCTTTTATCAGTTTTTACATGATGTGTATTGGTTACAGCCATTGTACTTGGAGCCAATATTTTGCAATCTACAGCATGATCTTTTAATTGATGATACAAAGAATAACCCAAACATCCTGCCTCGTATCCACAAACAAATGTAACCTCACCTTCATATCTTGAACGAACCTGTTCCATATATTTAAGAACAAGTTTGTAATCTGATGGTATTGTCTGTTTATATTCAACCTTATCTGTATCATAACTATAACAACAAAGTGTGTACTGTTCCTTATGGACATCCATCCCAACATAAACTATACTATTCATATGTGACCTCCTATTGTATGCGGTAATCCCTGTTACCTTATTATTCGTTCAATATGCAAAGGCAGATCCATAATCTGATCCGCCAAATTCAGCATATCTGCCTCAGTAAGTCTGTCCTTCATCAAATCGAATAAATTATACCTGTATGGTTGCAAGTTGCTTCGCTTCTTTGGGACAGTTCCGTAGTAAGTATAGATATATTTTGCCAAAAGATGATCGTGATTACCACGAATCCATTTTACATTTGTATTTAACCCACAAATTCTAAAATAAACACCAACAGGATCTGGCTCGGCACCTCCACGGTCAAATATATCCCCTAAAAGAATAATCTGGTCTTGCGTTGTAGGTGATATCAGCTTAATCATTTCATCAAATTTTTTTTAGTGAATTATGAATATCTCCAATAACATAAGTTGCCATTACTTAGAATCTCCTTCTCATTTCAGTCTAGCTCTTTTCGTTCCACTTCTCTAAATCTGTCATCCATAGCAATATACTCAAATATCGCAACTCTTTGCGATGTAGAAACCGACACCCGCTTCTGCTCTTCATTCCACCATGCAACTGCCCTATCATAGGCTTCCCTTGCTGTCTTTTTGCTTACATATATTCCAAGCCACTCGTCGGCATCATGATTCCATTCATCTGCTGTAACAAGGAGAAAGAACGGTCCCTTCCCATAAACAGATTCCTTATCAAACTCTGCCCATAGCAATTCAGGTTCTACTTCTACAAATATTTCATTGTCCTGATTGAATTCTTCTATCGTAAGTTTTGTACAAGGATTATTGAGATAAAAATCATATTGTTGAAATCCATACTCATCTGCAGGATTACTAATCACGCGTTCATATGAAGCTTTCAACTTCGATATATCATCATATATTCCAATGATTTCATCTCCATCATAATAACCCGGAAAATATAATAAAAATAATCTATTCTCCATAACAAATCCACCTTCCATTTTTGTACTCTATTTTTAATCCGCTTACTGAAATCAATTGCTTTTTTCTTTGCCGTTATGCTCTACAATTATGTGCATTATTTCTCTATTATGCTTTACACCAGCTTTAGGAATACTATATCTGCATGCTATATCCACGGATACATCCGCAACCTTCCCGCAAAATACTTCCTCTGTATCAGTCTTTACCACAATTTGTGTATTACCATCCCAATTTTCCAAAAACTCAGACAAATTCATAATAATAACCATCCTTCGCTCTAAAATATTCCATATATAGTTTTTCCATTTATTTCAATATCCGTCCTCGCTGTATTTGACAACACAATTACCATCCGCTTATTCAAGCATGAATCAAATTTTCTTTTTTCCAACACTTTTGCGATATTTTTATCGCTTTCTTCTAAATTATCCTCCATGCCTATACCATACACAAACATGTCGTCATAACTAGCTGGAATTTCATTTCGATATTCGTATAATCTGTATGACCAGTCTTCTCTATTAACAACAGCAAAATTTCGCCCTATCTGTAAATAAGGCTTTATATCTTTGAACAAAAGAACATCTTCTGCCTTTCTTTCTATCTCACGTGAATTTTCATGAAGAACAATCTCAATCGCAGGTTCTATCGTATCATCGTTTATTGAAACAATTACTCCGTCTAAATCCTTTTGAGATATGTATATATCCTTAGAAAATTCAACATCTGCCATTCCCACACCATAAATATATAAGTCATTGTATTTTTCAGCCGGTATGTCCGAAATCATCAGATAATCGTGATAATGACCATCTTCAAAACATATGGATAACCTGATATTTCTTTCCAAATACTTTCTAAGTTCCTTAAACTGAATTGCCATAATCTATTGCCTCACTTTCTCTTATAAAGTTTTTCCCATAATTTTCCCTCTATGTTCCGCCAAGATTCCGCTCTCCATATTGGTTCTCCCCAAAATCTATAATCCCAAATATGCCATGATTCATTTTCTTTGCGATAATCATTGGATTTACCCGAATATGCATTTTCGAGATTATCTTTTCCCGAACGACGTATTTTCTTATTCGCTACTCTCTTGGCAAATTTCGTTTTGCCACCGACTTTGTATACTGGTGTATGCTTATAACTTCTGCTCATTGTTAAATCTTTCACTCCCAACGACAATCTCTTCTAATGTCCTTGGTTCATAATTCATAAGTGCTATTCCTCCCACTTTGGCAAAACAGTATATCTGCCACTATAATAGCCTTCCAAAAGTTTTTCCTTCAAATCATCATACCATGCTCTCATTGTAGATTGGAGATAGTATATTTCGCCTCTGCCATTTTCATCAATCTCTAATATGTTGCCCGTCGTTACATCCATGTGAAAGATGATTTTCTTTTCATTTCCACCGTAATATTCGATAGTTAGATATTTATCAGCATCTTTTGCAAACACCATAACACAATTCAAAAAAATAGATATGAGACGATACTCAGGATTCCACCATAATTCTTTTATGTTTATTGTTGTTTCTTCTATAGGTAACCATGCCAGTACATTATCAAGTTCAATTACTCCTCCTCGGCTTTGCCTGAAGCTTCCCGCCTTTCCATTTTCAGTGCTCCATAATCCGGTGTCCCAACAACCAGCAGATAGGTGGCCATTCTTCTCTATAATTAAGCAAACCTCAAAATTATGTGGAAGCACATCTTTTATGAAATGAAATCCTGTTAATGTTATTTCTCCTGGCTTATTTGATACAGCAAATGCCTCATATATATCCAAAATTATCTTCTCCTTTATTTTTTTATCTCTATACTATTTTCACGTAGTTCTGCACTGGTCATAGGTCTGCGGTGTGATTGTACAAACATCACAGCTCTCTTTATCCCACTAACCATATTTATTTCCTGCTGTGAATATTCACCATAGTCTGTGACAATATCTACATTTTCTGGATCCTGCAAAACTTCTTCCAACACACTATCAAATCCATGGGCATGATCCAACTGACCATTACGCACGAAATGATATATTAACCCTGTTCCAGAGAACTCCGCCGCAATATAATCAACAGCTCCTCTTTCAAAACCATATCCCATCTGCACACACCAAATACCAGAAGTATCATCATAAACCGGGATATATTCACTAAGATATCTCTGCTCTAATAAATCATCTGAACCACCTGCATATTCAGGTTTGTTATCAGCATTAATCCTATGACTATTTTTACTGTATAAATTCGTGAGATATTTAAGATATGCAATTCTCTCATCTTTTTCGTTCAAGGACATACGCTCAATATATATCGGATTAATATGCTCATGTTCAAACTCTCCCTGATATGCTACTCCATCAAACTTAATATCTACGCAAACCTGAACATCAGAATAATCTCCTCTGAGATTTTTATAAAGCTCATAATCATCGTCAAAATAACCTAAGATTATTCCTATCTTCTCGTTAAACATAGTTGTGTTCCAGTTACCATAGAGACTTCTTACAATGTCACCATGCCGGAAGTTGTGTGGTATAAATATGAAGTCAGACAATGATTCACTGTACGATATATTTCCTGATGCAATATTTCTCTCATTGTAATATTGCTTGTCTTCCCTAATCTGTGATATCGCCTTTAATATCCTATTCCTTAATACATCATCAGTTATTTCGTCCATAAACTGTTTTAACCACTTTACCTTTTCCTCATATGAAATCATAATGTGATTTGCAACTATTGTAGCCTTTTCTATATCTGTAAATTCGTGGTGAATACTATGTAGATAAGCTCTTGTATCTTTCGATGTGATAAACTCATCAATAAAATCCTTTTCCATTCTAGACCTCCAAATAATTATAGGAGTATGTAAAAACAAAAAGACATTTATTTCTATACTCTTTTAGAAGATTCACTATATATTTGCTAGTCAAAGTATAATCTACCGGATCACAACCAAACTTTTCTGTAAGATCAAGAACTACCACTCCTCCGTAATTCCCCTCAATTATGTCGTTAAGATGATTTTGTACAAGATACACATCAGGTTCTATCTCGCTGATTACTTCCATGCGTCGGCTACTTATACGCTTTGCCCTTATTAAGCTCTGCATAAGTGTTTCCGTCATATCTTTTACAGCCTCAATACTATGACCGCATACCACATAATGAACCATATTTCCCTTGAAGACAGATGCATTTTCATGTTCTTCAATATTAATAAGCTCATCAATAAATGCCTGATCATATATAGCACTCTTGCAAATATTTTTGTCCGGAACAATTCTCTCCTTGAAATCGAAGTGAAATGATTTCGTTTCACTATTGTAGTAGTTGTAAATCCATAAGTTTGATGTGTCTACGAATCTGTTAGTTAAATTCACGAAATCCCTTATTCTTGCTTCCAAAAGAAAGTCAAGTGCCTGATACATGGTAATTTCACAAGGTACAGTTTTTATTCTGTTTACTGAATTTTGGTGCCAATATTGATTTTAAACCTACATTTTCACATTTCATACGTTCTTCACCTCTATGTTTTCTTCATCTCTTTTAACGCTATTCGTGTTATGTAAATTTACAAATTTATCTTTATATATGTCTTCTACAAAAAATACTGGTAATTTTCCACGATATGTCTGATATAATACATCCTCTGAAATCTGTATATAACGTTTTCCCACTGGTGTATCTATTTTTTGCATATAATCTACTACAATAGAATTTTTCATTTTATCATTGATTTTCCCACAGATAATACAATAGCTGTTAAGTGATGTATGAATTTTATTTTCTTCCCAATTCCATTTATATCTAATTAGACATTCTTCATATTGATGCCTGTGTTTTGACTTCTTATTTGCTTTAGATATATCATTTTCTTTCCGTTTGAGATATTTGGGTATTTCTAAATCTGAACTAAATTTTTGTTCCATTTCTTTCACCTTCCTCTGTCACCAATCCGACTAAAACCAAAAACAGAAACGTCTTTTAAAATTGAACTCTCAAATATACCCTCGGTCACCCGAGGACCTCACCATATCTATAGCTTCTTCTGCGGTTATCCTGCCTTCAAGCAAAAGAAACACTGGAATACTTAAATCATCTAGCAAGCCGGGGAGCACTGATGTAATAAAATCTTCTATCTCCAACATATCCAGTTCAAAATGCGTATATGGAATAAGCATTGTTGCTGTAATATCTTGCATTTCGTCTTCGGTAACATAGAATCTTGGCAATATTAAATATTGAGACTGATATAATGCACCTTCCAGACCATCTGAAACGCTTACCCACAATCTGGCATTTATATAATTCATTAATCTGTATAATTCAGGCAGATGCTTCGACTTTTGACATATTTCTGCACCCAATTTTGAATAATAAACTCTTACTTCCATAGAATTCTCATAAAACCAGATACACCCCTCTGTAATATAACCTGGAGATCTGTCACAATTCTTAAAAACCATCGTTATTCTCGGTATACCTTCCATCAGATCTGTTTCAAAATACAAATTATGCTGTTTTAAATACAAGGTAATTTTTGACCACATCCAGATACTGGTTCTCTTTATCATAAACTCCAAAACAACTGCCCCTTTTTGTTTTTTACCTTTAGATTTTACTATATCAATTGGTTTATAAATCTACTCAAATCGTTTCTTTCAGAAATATCAAAAACAAAACTTTATCTCTCTTTCAATTCTCGTTTTACACCTGATACCCGATTCTGAGTAGCATATTTTGTTAAGCGTTCCAAATACACTAGTGGCATCTGTTGTATTTGAAGGAAATGGCTCTCTAAAACTTCTTTTCCAATTCCACTATAATTGGATAATGATCGGACAATGTTGACAATGTTTTATTATCATCAATAAAAACGTTTTTTATATTCAATCTAAAAAGCACTGTATTTTTTATTAAAAAATGATCTATTGAAGATCCTGTTATATGATTTGTTACACCACCTCCAGAAATATCCGTGTAGCCATATACATTAATCAGCTTTCGATACTGTTGTCTTTCACACTCATGTTCTTCATCCCATCTATTCTTGATTACGTAATCTCCTGAATTAAAGTCTCCCAAAATTAAGTCCGGTCTATCGGCTTCTCCCATTCCGTGCAATAAAGGCAATAATACAGATGAACTAGGTAGATGAATTCCAAGTATTCTAAATTCTTTTAACAATTCAATATACTTATTTAAATACCCATCTTTAAATGATGTTTTACAATCATCACCATCTGTCTTTTTCCATACACTTTTCTGCTTAGGAACCACAGCTACTGTTACATTTAGTCCCTTTTTGTACGGTTCTATAACTGTTAGATTATTCTTCTCAAATAAAGATGTCCAGTTACTATACTCATCACAACCCCATTGAATACTACCATTATACTCATAATAGGGGAACTCCTGCAATACTGCCACATCATCTTCATTTGATACCAAAATTAAAATTTTAAATTCCACTCTCCCATCTCACAGTGGAATTTACTTTTA